>Ga0256839_1000564_pt1 | contig 47479 bp, 47 predicted proteins | sample 354166metaG_FD_185968 | JGI IMG/M metagenome (GOLD analysis project Ga0256839, IMG submission 185968) | Hydrothermal vent microbial communities from Mid Atlantic Ridge, Atlantic Ocean - 354-166 | ecosystem: Environmental > Aquatic > Marine > Hydrothermal vents | place: Atlantic Ocean: Mid... | reverse complement strand
AAAGTTTTATAATGTCTGAAATGGGATCGGTACTGATAAGATTTCAGCAAGCGTACCCAGACATTGAACTAGACATTATTACCAGTGGAAGCAATGTAGACTTGGTTGAAGAGAGTATAGATTTAGCTTTGAGGATAGGTGAGCTAGAAGATTCAACCATGATGTGTCGCAAGCTAACTCATTGTGAGTTTCAAGTAGTAGCCTCTCCAAAATACATTAAACAATATGGTAAACCTAGTGAGCCAAAGGAACTTACCCAGCATAACTGTTTAATTTACAGCGCCTCACAGCTCAGCCGACAGTGGCCTTTTTACTTACCTAACGGTGAAACAATCGCTGTCAATGCACATGGTAGCTTAAGCTGTAATGATGGTCAGTATATTCTCAATGCTGCACTTAAAGGGTTGGGAGTTTGCTTTGGCCCTAGCATCATGTTCAAACATCATCTTGAAAAAAACGAGTTATGTTTACTGCTTGAAGATTACTACCTTCCTTCTGTTTCAATTTCTGCACTCTATCCACTCAATCGGAATTTAACCCGACGAGTTAGGGTGTTGATAGATTTTCTTACTGAAGAATTGTCAGCGTAGAAAAGAACAACATAAGACCCAAATCAATTGCCACTTTTAGTGGTTATAGAGAGAGAACCAATGGATGATATGAAATGTATATAGACAAGCATCAACCTTATTCGTTAGTGTTTTTATAATTCTTGCCCAAATTCAGCCATTGCATTTAAAACGCCTTTTAGTTTATTTCCAAGCTTCGTTAGCTCATATTCAGTGGTTGGTGGAACTGTGGCGTATACGGTTCTTGTTACTAATTTTCGTTCTTCTAATAGCCGTAGGCGAGACGTTAAAACCTTTGGACTAATACCCTCTAAAGCTCTTTGAATTTCTGAATAACGTTTCTTTCCTGGTAATAATTCACGTATTACTAAGGTTGTCCACTTTCCTTCAATCACCCCTGCTGTTTTTTTTACGGGGCATTCATCGTCACACAGCGCAGTTTGCAACAAGCTATCTTTTTTAACCATTACTATCCTTTTGGTAACTACTTCTAAAAGTAAAGTAACTACCCTATTATTTTTTGAACATTTACTTTAAAGGATTTTACCGATGAAAAAAACAACTTATTTACTTTATGTCGTAGGCGCAATACAGATAATACTTGGACTTTTCTATTTATTCGCCCCTGATTTTTTCTTAAAAAGCATTGGTCATTCAGTTCCACCTGCTGATCTAAAATATCCTCTCGCTATGCTTGCGTCTCGATTTATTGCCTATGGTATTGCGTTCATCGTAATAGCAAAAGATCCTCTCAAGCATGTCCTTTGGATTTGGTTTATGGTTTTGATTCAGCTTATTGATTTAGGTGGTGGCATATACTACACACTCACAGGTGTTGTAAATATCAAAGATTCGGGCTTCCCAATGTTTAATGCTTCGTGGATCACGATTCTCTTATTATTGTGGATGCCAAAGAAAAATAAATCATAATGAATGAGTTATTTCATAGATTAAAAATTAGAATGCTACTGGCAACAAAGCCAGTAGTTTTTTTTGAAGCTCTAAACCAGCTTGATTGGTATCAACAAACATTACAAGATTGGGTTAAACAAAATAACTTTTCAGCGAATAGCAAGATCTTAGAAATTGGCTGTGCCACAGGTATTTTATCTCGGTATATTTCAGATTCAGATCATGACCTTACAGGTGTAGATATATCTGAAAGCATGATTGAAGCTGCTCAAAAGAATAACCCTGAAATTTCTTTTCATGTTGCAGATGTTAATAAGTTACCCTTTGAGACTGAATCTTTTGATTCAGTTATTTCCGCCTCGTTATTAAATATAGTTTCCGATAGAGAAAGAGCCTTAACAGAGATGGTTAGAGTTTGTAAGAGCGGGGGAACAATTAGTATTTTAGTTCCGTTGGTGGGTTTTAATGATATAAAACTGAATGCTCTCAAATCGTTATTACAAACTACAGGATTTTCTTTTGAAGCTTTAAGAACATGGCATAAACTTGCACCCAAAATGACAGTTTCAGAGGTCAGTACTCTCTTTGAAAAATTAGGACTTAAAACTAAAAAGCCTGAAACATATCTAAATGGTATGGTTTTTTCACTGACTGCGATAAAAGGAGAAGCTGATTAAGTCGATTAAAATTTTGCGAAGAAAAATTTGCTGCTGTTTGTCATTAAGTGAGACCCACACTTAATGTGTATAAGTATGCGCAAAATGGAGAAGCTTAAAGCTTAATTTCTAAATCACTCAGCTCTCGCCACTGTCCTGCCGCTAACGCATCATCCAAAATAATATCAGCAATTTTTTCACGATGTAATTTTATTACATGGTTACCCACCGCCGCCATCATCCGTTTAACTTGATGGTACTTACCTTCTGATATTGTGAGACGAATTCTTGTCTTACTGATAATATCAATTTCAGCAGGTTTGCTGCGTTCTTTCTCTGCTTTAAGTTGTACCCCTTCACTTAAAATACGAATTTGTTTTTCAGTAATATCAGAATCTAAATCGACCAGATAGACTTTTTTATGATTATGTTTGGGTGATGTGATTTGATGCAGCCATTGCCCATCGTCGGTTAACAGAACTAAACCAGTGGTATCAATATCTAAGCGCCCTGCCACATGAAGTGATTCAACATTGGGCACAAAAAGAGAGTCAAAAACAGTGGGGTGATCTTTATCTATATTGGCGCAAACTACCCCTGTGGGTTTATTCAACATAATATAACGTAGTTTGGGCTTACTAATGGAAACGCCCATATATTCTACAGTGGCGTTATCAGTGATATGTTGTGCGGGGTTTTTAATAGTTTCCCCATCAACTTTAACTTTACCCTTTTTTATATGAATTTTTGCTTGCGAGCGGGTAAAGACGGTTGATTGTGAAAACAGTTTATCGAGGCGCATTAGTCCTTTTTCCTAGACTCACGCATCATAAGGGTTACGCAGAATCATCGTATGGTCGCGGTCAGGCCCTGTTGAAATAATATCTGCCGGTGTTTCGAGTAGCTCTTCCATCCGTTTTAGGTAAGTTTTTGCTTTTTCTGGAAGGTCATTATATTGGGTTACACCAAAGGTATTGGTCATCCAACCTGGGTGCTCTTCATAAATAGGTGTGCAACGTGCAAAGTCAGTGGTGTTAATCGGTGGGACTTCCATTCTTTCGCCGTCAAGCTCATAGGCCACACAAATTTTAATGGTTTCAACTTTATCTAAAACATCTAATTTAGTAACGCAAATACCCGTAATACTGTTGATTTGCATAGAACGTCGAAGTGCTACCGCATCTAACCAACCACAACGGCGATCTCGCCCTGTGGTTGCGCCTTGCTCATGCCCTACTTCGGCTATGTGCGCGCCAACATCATCAAATAATTCTGTTGGAAATGGCCCCGAGCCAACTCGTGTGGTGTACGCCTTTGTAATACCGAGTATATAATCCAAGTTTTTTGGCCCTACGCCAGAACCCGTCGATGCACCGCCTGCGGTGGTACTGGATGAAGTGACATACGGGTAAGTGCCGTGATCAATATCCAGCAACGTGCCTTGAGCGCCTTCAAACATGATATTTTTACCCGACTTGCGCAACTTATGTAAGGTATTAGGCACATCAATAATCATGTGGCGTAGTTTTTCTGCCATTTCTAAGCTATCTTTAAGCACTTTTTCATAGCTAACTTCTTCCGCTTTAAAGTAGTTTTTAAGCATGAAGTTATGGTATTCCATGACTTCTTTTAGTTTTTCAGTAAAGCGTTCGGTGTTTAATAAATCACTTAGAAGTAAACCACGACGTGAGATTTTATCTTCGTAGGCAGGACCAATCCCACGACCTGTTGTACCAATAGCTTTGTTGCCGCGCGCCACTTCACGCGCCATATCCAATGCGACATGGTAAGGTAAAATGAGGTGGCAAGACTCGGAAAGCTTTAATCGATCTGAAGCAGGCACACCTTCTTTCTCTAACATTTCCAACTCTTCAAGCAAGGCATCAGGTGCCAGCACCACACCGTTGCCAATAATACACTCTACGCCTTCACGTAAAACACCAGAGGGAATAAGGTGTAAAACGGTTTTTTTACCGTCAATGACTAATGTGTGCCCCGCATTATGACCGCCTTGAAAACGGACCACTGCGGATGCCTCTTCGGTGAGAAGATCAACGATTTTCCCCTTGCCTTCATCTCCCCACTGCGTACCGAGTACGACTACATTTTTTCCCATCTTCTCATTCCTTCAATCTTTAACGATTAAACTGACTTCACGACACAGTTTGCTAGCCTTGTTTTACAACCCATACATCATTCTGCTGGTGTAAAACCCGATTACAACCATAACTTTTTAACTGCTCGGCACTCAATTCTAACTCTTGCGTTTTGCCTAAGTAACGAATAACTTGCTCTCCTTGGGCGCGTAATTCCTTAATGTGTTGCTCTAACGCTTGATCCTGAATATTCGGTATTAAAATACCATTCACAGCTAATGAGTTAATTAACTGTGTGGTACCAAATGATAGATTAGCAAGGGTTCTTAAGTCACTGCTAAAACCTATTGCAGGTCGGCTATTGCCAAAGGCTTTGCCAATTCCATCATAGCGCCCACCTTGTGCGATAGAAGCGGCGCGCCCTGTTTGATAAACAGTATACATAATACCGGTGTGATAGGCATAGCCACGCATTTCTGCAAGATCAATATGCAAGGTTAGCCCTGTAAAACATTTACTTAACAAACGGCTTATTTTTTGTAAATGGTCTAAGGCATCTAGCACCATTTTGCCTGCATTTTTAAGACTGGTTTTTGCCGTATCAATAATGTCAGGTGAGCCGCTCAGCATCGGTAGTGCTAACAGCATATCCGCCGCTGCTGAAGGTAAATCTAATTGCGTCACCCAGGTTTCAATTTCTGGAATTGATTTGCGCGATAACATATCAAAGTAATGCGCTTTTTGGGAATCATCCAGCTGAGCATAATCCGCTAAGCCACTGGCAAGCCCTACATGACCTAAGTCTAGCACTAGATCTTTAATATCAAGGCTATCAAGTGTTTCGAGCATCAGTGAGATAATTTCACTGTCACTTTCAATACCTGCATGACCAAATAACTCAGCCCCAACCTGTACTGGTGAACGCGATCCACCTTGCTCATCTGAGCGTGTGCGTAACACAGTGCCTATATAACAGAGGCGGTTTATTGTCGTGTTTTTTGATGAGGTATTTTCTGATGCAGTGGTGTTTGAAGGTGTGTTATTAGATAAACGATGTGCATCAATCCGCGCGACTTGAGGAGTAATATCGGCACGAATGCCCATCATTCGACCGTTTTCTTGATCGGTTATTTTAAAGGTCTGAAGATCAAGTTGTGTACCTATACCCGCTTTTAATGATTCCATATACTCAACTAACGGCGGCATCACTAGACGGTAACCCCAAGTCGCATATAAATCGACAATATGACGACGTAAGGCCTCTAGCTTTTCAGCTTCATCCGGTAAGGATTCATTAATTCCAGCTGGTAATAACCAAGTATTCATTGCGCGTTAGCCCTGAGTGTACTCAAGCTAAGTTCACTAAACCCACTTTGACGTATCTTTACAATAACTTTTATCATGAAAATTCAAACAATATAAAGTAAAACAAGACCTGCAACGATACTTGCCAAACCCATCATACGCAAGGAACTTTCAGGCGTTTCTACCATTGTTTTATAGACTTTTTTGATGCTAGCCGGACTTGCAAAGGGTAACAAGCCTTCAAAAATCAGCAACAGCGCAAGCGCATTGAGTAAATCATGCCAATTCATTAGGGTCGTCTTTTATACGGCACTGGTTAAAAAGTACTTGGAACCGCAGCCGCAGGGGTTGATGCTTTTCCTTTAAAGTGACGAAAAAATTCAGCATCAGGCTCAATCACCATAATATCACCACCTTTACCCAATGATTTTCTATAAGCACTTAAACTACGGTAAAAGTCATAGAACTCAGCATTATTTTGATAAGCACTGGCATACACTTCTGCCGATTTTGCATCACCTTCACCCCGTATTTTTTGTGCATCACGGTAAGCATCAGCTTCAATAATAATCGCTTGTCTATCAGCTACCGCACGAATTTTCTCACCTTCTGCCTGACCACGTGAGCGGAAATCCTGTGCCACACGTTGTCTCTCAGAGCGCATACGTTCGTAAACCGAGTCACTAATTGATTCAGTGAAGTCAATCTGACTAACCCGCGCATCAATAATAACAATACCCAATTGTTCAACGGAACTCGCAGCCTTTGAACGTAACGCCGTCATTATTTCACCACGCTCACCCGAAACAGCCTCTTTTATCGTACGGGTACTGAACTCATTTCTTAAGCCATCTTTAATAATACTCTCTAAACGGTTTTGGGCACGTGTTAAATCACCACCCAGTGCGTTATAAAAAGTACGCACATTAGCAATTTTCCATTTTACAAAGAAATCAACTTTAACGTCTTTTTTCTCTGACGTTAAAAAACGATCTGGCTGTGCATCTAGCGTAAGCACCAAGGTTGAAAACTTCTCAATGGTATTTACAAAAGGCATTTTAAAGTGCAAACCTGGCTTTATGTCAGTTTCTACAATTTCTTTAAAGCGAAATTTAATCGCAGTTTCACGCTCATCAACGGTATAGGTTGCCGTTGCTAAAATAAAAGCAACCAGCGCAATAACAATAAAAGCAATATTCTTCATTTTAACGTCTCCCTTCTCGGGTGCCACTTCTGACCCCATCACGTGTTGTTTTTCGTTTTAAGCGTTGTTGTTGCATTGCACCCGCAACGGCAGGGTCAAAACCACTGGCTTTATTGGTTGATGAAGTGCCACTTTGTAGCTCATTAAGTGGCAAGTACAACATATTATTGCCTGACTTTGTATCGACCATAACTTTCTTCGTGTTTGCATAAACCTCTTCCATCGTTTCTAGATAGAGTCGTTTACGAGTAACCTCAGGCGCTTTATTGTATTCTGTTACTAATTGACTAAAGCGTGATGCATCACCTTCTGCCTGCGAGACAATTTGACTTTTGTAAGCGAGCGCATCTTCGTTTAAGCGAGAGGCCTTACCTTCAGCAACAGGAACAACTTTTTTAGCATAGGTTTCCGCTTCATTTTTAAACTTATCCCTGTCCTCTCGGGCACGGATTGCATCGTCAAAGGCATCCTTTACTTCTTGTGGAGGTTTGGCGTGAATTAAGTTAACTTTGATCACTTCTAATCCAGATTTGTATTCATCCAATACTTTTTGCATTACTTGTTGCGTTTCAGGGGCGATTGATTGACGATTTTCGATAAGGATTGAATCCATCGTATTGCGACCAACGATTTCACGCACCGCACTTCGCATTACTTGAAATAACGTACCCACAACTTGGTTAGGTTCATAATCAGCAAGATAAATATTAAACAAATAATCTTCAGGGTTTTTAATACGGTATTGTGCAGAAATACCCACATCGACAATATTTTCATCTTTTGTCAGCATACGTGTTTGATCATCAGCCGTTCGACTTTTGTCAATGTCGACTAACTCGACGGAATCAATAGGGTAAGGAAAACGCCAATGCAAACCCGGTTTAGTGGTTTGTTGAAAGGCTCCGAAGCGAAACTCAACACCACGTTGTGCAGAATCCACCTGATAAAATCCCGTCGCAAGCCAACCTAAAAAAGCGATTAATGCAATTACACCCAACGAAGCTAAGCTAGGCCCGCCGTTAGAGTCTCCTCCAGATTTTTTATTACCAAAAAAGCCACCGATTTTCTCATTCATTTTACGGGTAATATCTTCAATATCAGCGCCACCACTCCCTTTCGAGCTGCCACTTGATTTTTTACCCCACGGGTCTTTATCTTTACCACCTGGTTCATTCCAAGGCATTGTTGTTGTACTCCAAAGTTAAATGTATGTTTAAGTCAATATGGGGATTACTCGGCCACTATCAAGACCGAGTATAGACATACTTATAAAAAAACTGATTGTATCGCGCAACGTAAAAAAATGACAACAAATCTCTTTATAATTAAGGCTTATCTTATCAGCGTTTATAATACTTTTGTTAACTCAGCCTGATCTAAAGGTAAGGTAAAAACAGCATATAAAGGCATAATATCATTGAGCTTATCTACATATTGACGCTGATCTTTAGCCACAAAAACAATAACTTTTGTTGTGACCGAATAGCGTTGTAAAGAATAAAGCATCACATCAAGATTACTGATATTAACGCCAGCGTAGTTATTACCAAAGCCGTAAAAAAACTCTACCGCGATATAGTCGGGCTGTTTTTTTTTGATTTTACTGATCAACTTTCGCATCTGTTTAAAACACAGCTCATCAATATTCAAACTATTATATAAAGGAGTCAAATAAGGATGAGTACGAGATTCTATCACCGAGTAGAGAATTTTTTTTGCCATTAGCTTATGCCATTGATTATTTCACGAAAAACCTGACTGTGCGCCAACACTTGCAAGCAAGCCAAGGCAAAAAGACCCGCGACTATATCATCAACCATGATGCCAAAACCACCCTGTACCTTTTTATCTAACACTGAAATTGGCCAAGGTTTCCAAATATCAAATAAACGAAATAAAGCAAAGCCGATGACAATCCAAAGCCAACCGCTGGGTGCCATTATCATCGTAATAAAAAAGCCTGCAAACTCATCCCATACGATACCAGAGTGATCATGTACGCCGAGCTTTTCCGAGGATTTTCCGCAAATCCAAAAGCCCCCAATACAAACTAGTAAAGTCATTAGCAAATAGCCTGTTAAGGATAATTGGCTCATCAATAAATACAGAGGTACAGCCATTACAGTACCAAAGGTACCTGGGGCGAAAGGCGCAAGCCCACTGCCAAAGCCAAAGGCAAGAAAGTGTACTGGTGTGCTTAATACTGTTTTATGTAAACCAGAAATTTTTGGATTTTTAGCCATTAAAGTGATTATAGCCTGATGCTTTTAGTGGGTCGCCATTTTCATCCATAATAATGCTGATGTTTTGATTAATTTTACCGATACAAGTCACATTGACGTTAACTGTCTCTAAAAAATCGACATTACAAGACTGTGGGATTGTAAAAAGTAATTCATAATCATCACCCCCTGATAACGCAGCTTGCATCGCGATAGTCCTATTGATACGACTTAAGGCTGGTGACAAAGGGATTTCACGGGTATTGAGACTCGCCCCAACTTGAGAGGCTTTTAACACATGCCCCAAATCTTGTAAAAGACCATCTGAAATATCAATACACGATGAGGCAAATTGTTTGATTATTTTGCTTTCAACTATTCTAGCGGTGGGTTTATTCAAACGATCTTGACAATAATCCAAATCACTTAGATGCTTTATTTTTAAATCGCCGATAATCGTTGCCAACCCAATTGCAGCATCACCTAATGTGCCAGTCACATAGATTAAATCTCCTACTTTTGCACCACTACGCAGTAACGCAGTACCCTTATCAACAACACCCATGACTTGTATAGTGATGCTTAAGGCTCCTTGCGTAGTATCGCCACCGATCAAATCACACGCTGCTTGATTGGCTAATGTTTTTAAGCCACGACTAAAGTCTTCAAGCCATTGAGTATCTTCAGGCTTATCAAACGAAGGCAAGGTTAACGCTAAAGTAAACCATTTAACAGTGGCCCCCATGGCTGCTAAATCACTTAGGTTTACCGCTAATGATTTATGCCCAATATCAATTGCGGGCGTTTCTATAGGGAAATGTACACCAGCAATTGAAGTATCAACAGAGGTCACTAAATACTTATCGTTGGGAATATCAATAATCGCCGCATCATCGCCCACTCCTTTGATGACACTGCTCGCTGTATCACTCCAACTAAAGTAGGTTTCGATAAGGTTAAATTCAGACATAAGTTTTGTGGCTTGTTTTATTTTTTACAAACATAAAAAAAGCGACTCAAAAGCCGCTTTTAAAGTGATCTTCAAAGCTACTTTATATCGCTTTGCCAATCACATCAACACCTGTTGGAATTTTGAAAAAGAAAGTACTACCACTAATTGGCACATTCTTCTTTGCATTAAGTTGTATGACGGTACGCTGTCCGAGTTGATCATGCATAATCATTTGACGAAGACCATTTACATCTAAACCAATCTCGATAAACTTAAAGTCTTTACTTTTTTTACGCGGCGTTAATTGAAACCAATCTAAGCCCGCGACTTTTAGCGACATTGCTTTAACATGAAACTGCGCATCGGGGGATTGCTTACGCGTAAGCAAAGCAATCGGCGCACTTGAAATCGCACTACTCATAGGCTTGATAGTGACTTGCTCTAAGTCTTCGTCATAAATCCAAATATTTTTTCCATCGCTAACAATGACTTGTGGCTCTGGCGTTTTATAAACCCAACGAAATTTACCTGGACGATTTAAAAATATCTGCCCCGTTGAACTTTGGATCATTTTATTTTTTTTACTAAAGACTTGCTGGCTAAAGCTACCTTTTAAGGTGCTGACCTTGGTGAAAAAATCATTGAGCCTTTCACGCGCTGCATCAGGGGCAGCGCTTGCCACAGTTGAACTGACCGATGCAAAAGCACCTATTAAGGTGAACGATGCGGTTAATAATAATCCTGCTTTTTTCATACTATTTCTCTCAAGAGTTGAAACACAAAAAGTGTTCTAGTCTTTAATTGGCTCTGGGGCTAAAACTTCGCGCGTTCCGTTAGATTGAACCGCACTCACCACGCCTGCCATTTCCATATCTTCGATCATCGATGCCGCACGGTTGTAGCCGACTTTAAGGCGGCGTTGCACATAAGAAATAGAAGCCCTGCGAGACTCAGTAACAATAGCAACAGCTTGATCATAAAGCGCATCAGTTTCTGAATCTGCAAGAGGTTCTAAGCCTGGTATAGCATCAGATGACCCCGTATCCTCTATGACATTAGTTATATACTCGGGTTCCCCTTGGAGCTTCAAATAATTAACCACATCTTCAACTTCTTGATCGGCAACGAAGGCTCCGTGTACACGCTGAGGCATACCAGTACCGGGCGGAAGGTACAACATATCACCATGACCCAGCAAAGTTTCGGCGCCACCTTGATCTAAAATAGTGCGTGAATCAATTTTAGTTGATACCTGAAAAGCAATACGTGTTGGAATATTTGCCTTAATTAAACCGGTGATAACATCCACCGATGGACGCTGAGTCGCTAAGATTAAATGAATACCAGCAGCACGCGCTTTTTGCGCAAGTCGCGCAATCAACTCTTCCACTTTTTTACCCACCACCATAATCATATCGGCGAACTCGTCAATGACGATAACAATAAAGGGTAGCGGTTCTAGAATTTCAGGACGCACATCAACATGCTGGGTTGGATCAAAGGTTGGATTAATAATGGGATCACCCTTGGCAATTGCCTCTTTCACCTTCTCGTTATAACCTGCGATACCCCGCACTTTTAAATGCGACATCAGCGCGTAACGACGCTCCATCTCCCCTACTGCCCAACGCAGTGCGTTAGAGGCATCTTTCATATCGGTAACGACGGGTGTTAATAAGTGCGGTACTGCTTCATAAATACTCAGTTCAAGCATTTTAGGGTCAATTAAAATCAACTTAACTTCATCCGGAGTTGATTTATACAGCAAGCTAATAAGCATCGCATTGACACCTACGGACTTACCCGAACCGGTAGTACCTGCAATCAGTAGATGAGGCATTTTCGCCAAATCTGCTACAGCGGGATTACCTTCAATGGTTTTCCCTAATACCATGGTTAAAGGTGATTTGGATTGTTTAAAGAGTGGCGATGCAATGATCTCTGTAATCGCCACCAACTCACGATTTGAATTAGGCACTTCAATACCTATCGTCGTTTTACCCGGGATTACTTCCACCACACGAATACTCGGTACACGCATGCTACGCGCCATATCTTGTGATAAACCCGTAATTCGGCTGGCCTTAATACCCGCTGGTAGCAATATTTCAAAGCGCGTAATAATCGGCCCTGGGTAATAACTATCTATCTGAACGCCTGCTATTTTAAAGCTTTCTAAGGTTTCTATAATATTACGTGCATGTGTTTCTAATTCTGCTTTTGAGAACTTGCCTTGGTTGGTTGGAGCAGCATTTAGTAGATCAATTGGCGGGAGCTTAATCGCTTTGCCTAATGACATTCCCTGTTTAGGTGGTTTAGGCGTACGCTTTTTAGCCGGCGTAGCGGTTTGCGCATTAACCACTTTCGATGCATCTTGTTGTACGGGTTGCTGTAAAGAACTTTGTGCTTGTCTTGGAGCAATAGCGGCTGGGTTTTTCTTTGCGGTTATTACATCATTTAATCCGGCGACCGTTACATTCTCTTCTTCAAAAGATTCGATTTCCACATGGAAATCTGTATTACCTGAACGGGTAATATAATCAGGCACGCCTAACACAGGAGCAGAATTTTTCACGACACTCCCCTGAGAGACTATTTCATCCAAGGGGTCTAATACAGGCTCTTGATATTCCTGCAAGGTTTTTGGCTTAATCTTGGTATTGTCACTTGCTCCGCTAGTTTTTTGCCATGCGAATAACCCTGCTAAGCCTGTAGCCACAGCGGCAATTACGCTACCACCCTGTGAGGCATTTGAACTATCTTGCTCTGGTGAATAAGCGATTCCACCAGTGCCATTAAAACTATGATCGAAATCTGACACGCCGTGTTTCAAAACAGCCTGATCGGTATTTTCTGCTTCTGTCTGAACAGGCATTGAGCTACCCTCATAAGACTCTTTTGGCATAATGGCAGTGGCAGATCGTGTAATCACATCAACAACGCCGACAATCCAGCCACCAATCATATCAACTAATTTTAGCCACTGAATATCGGCAAACAGGGTAGCCCCTGCGATAAAGCCCGAAAACAAAATCATGGTAGCTCCAATATCACCAAATAAGCGGACAAACATTTTGGCGATACCGTGGCCGAGCAAGCCGCCCGAAGTATTTGACAACAAGCTTTCTGGCCAAAGCAAGGTTGCCAAACCGCAACCGGCTACGAGCACCAGAAAAACACCAAACAAGGTTACCCCTAAATTAATCCCTCGATAGTTTCCTTGTGAGGAACGAAAGATAAGAAAAGCCGAAACCATGAATGCAATGGGTATCAAGTATGATATAAAGCCGAAAAAGCCAAACAACACATCTGCTAAATATGCCCCTGCGGAACCTGCTTTATTTTGAATAACCGCATTACTATCATAGTGGAACAGCCCAGGGTCTGCTGGGTTATACGTCATTAACGCTAATAATACCACGGCCGTAACCCCTGAAAGTATCAGGATAGTGGTTTGCTTAATACTACTTCTTTTCGATGCATTTAACGCAACCTTGTCAGCAGCCACTTTTGTAGCTTTGGCTGAACTTGCTTTCGTTGTTGCTCTTTTTTTATAAGCACGTTTCTTTTTTGCTGTTGCCAATGGTGTTCCCCTATTCCTCGAACTATTAACGTCTTATTTGTTTTAGTTAACTTCAGACTTAATATCTAAAAGACATCAATCGCAAAACATCCATCACTGGCATTTACATTTATAAACTAACAATAGTCAATTAAGAAAAATTTAATATCGTTCGAGGTTATGATTCTATTTTTTATAATCTAAACCTAATTCGTATAAGCCCTTATACGAATAACTAAGTATATAATGTTTAAGGTTGAAAATGAAGATTAAATAATAAATTGATAATTGTGGTAATTAACAACTTATGTTGTAGTACAACAACTTTAGACGCACCCAACATTTTAGGAGCAATACTATGAGCGATGTTATCCATCATTCTTTAATTATTTTAGGTTCTGGCCCCGCCGGTTATACCGCCGCAATCTACGCCGCCCGAGCAAACCTCAACCCTGTATTAATCACCGGCATGGAGCAAGGTGGTCAATTAATGACCACTACCGATGTTGATAATTGGCCAGGTGACAATGATGGCGTACAAGGCCCTGACCTTATGGAGCGCATGAAAAAACATGCTGAACGCTTTGATACAAAAATCATTATTGATTACATTGCCGATGTCGATTTTAGCCAAAAACCCTACCAATTAAACGGTGGATCAAGCAAATATACCTGTGATTCACTGATTATTTGTACGGGAGCTTCAGCCATGTATCTCGGCTTAGAATCAGAGGAAGCATTTAAAGGACGTGGTGTGTCTGCTTGTGCAACCTGTGATGGATTCTTTTATAGAAACCAAAAAGTAGCAGTCATTGGTGGCGGAAATACCGCCGTAGAAGAAGCACTGTACTTATCTAACATCGCCGAGGAGGTTTTTCTCGTACATCGTCGGGATGAACTACGTTCTGAAAAAATCCTCCGTGATCAAATCTTAGCAAAAGCAGAGTCAGGTAACATCACCTTAGTTTGGGACAATACCTTAGAAGAGGTTCTCGGTGATGATGCCGGTGTCACCGGAATGCGAATTAAAAATGTAAAAACCAATGAGATCCAGGATATTGATGTGCATGGTATTTTTATTGCTATCGGCCACAAACCCAATACCGCAATATTCGATGGTCAGCTGGATATGAAAGGCGGCTACATTACGGTTAATAGTGGTACAACAGGTAACGCTACTCAAACCAATATGGAGGGTATTTATGCCGCGGGCGATGTAATGGATCATGTTTACCGCCAAGCAATTACTTCTGCTGGCACAGGTTGCATGGCAGCGTTAGATGCCGAAAAATATCTTGATAAATTGGCATCAGAGAATAAATAACATTCTTTTTGAGTTAATAATAATGACACGTTAACCATGACACAAGAAAAAAAGCCTTTAACACTGTTAGACCCTGACGCCAGTGATGAGCCATTCCCGTCTGTTGAGCTTGCCTTTAGCGAACCCAATGGATTATTAGCATTTGGTGGGAACCTCTCCCCTACTCGATTAATTAATGCATATCAATCGGGAATTTTTCCTTGGTATAACCCTGATGAACCCATTTACTGGTGGAGTCCTGAACCGCGTGCCGTACTATTTCCTAATAAAATAATACTACGCCGAAGTTTACGAAAAACTATCCGCAACAAAGGCTATAAAATAACCTTTGATCAAGACTTCTCAGGCGTTGTTCAATCTTGCGCAGCGTCTCGCAAAAACTCCGGTGGAACATGGATAAGCAATGAAATGTTCATGGCGTATTCGCAACTTTTTAAGCTTGGGGTAGCGCATAGTGTTGAAATATGGAATACCAACGATGAACTAGTAGGAGGATTATACGGTGTTGCAACAGGCGGGGTTTTTAGTGGCGAATCTATGTTCAGTGATGAGCGAGATACCTCCAAAATAGCCTTTATAGCGCTCGCTTGGCATTTGCAACACTGGGGTTATTCATTAATAGATTGTCAGATTGAGAACTCCCATCTCACTAGCATGGGAGCGGAGAATATTGAGCGAAAAAAATATTTAAGTGTTCTAAAAACCACTCAATATTTTGATCATAAAGAATGGCGGTTTGATCCTAACTGTGATCTATCACACTGGGAACCAGATGAAACATGATCGATAATTTTCCAGAGGTTTTTTACAGCAGCCTAAAAGGTACCTTTCTGAAAACGGTATTTACTGGCGCTTTCATTCTTATTTTTGCCGTGTTCGTGACAATAAAACTCTAGCTTCTGATCTCCACTGACACTAATTGTTCCCGTTGCTCTTGAGTTACAACTACTAGAATTTTGACTTCTTTTATAATAGTTAATTGCTTTTAGAGTAAGTTCATTATTTATGGTTTCTAATTTAGATAAGCGCCAATAGCCATTACCGCGCAGTAATTTCGCCCCCGTATCACCACTAACATTGACCACATAAATATCACCTGTACCACACTCAGAAATGACAGAACTATTTTCTGATAGCAAATACTTGCGACTCCAATTAGATGGTATAACCACAGCTTCTTCGTTTAGTTTAGTTAAACTGTTCGGTAAACCATTTTGGAAATCCAGCTGAAAAAAATAATTTTTCTTATTCATGTTACTTTCTCCACCTGGCCCTGTAGTAATCACCAAATGCTTACCATTTTTTAATTTCACTAAACCCAAACCACCACCAAACGCACCATCAATACGTAGTTTAATATCATCTACTTGATTGATGCTAGTCAAATCTTTAAAAACAAGACTTTCATCAGCATACACCAAATACTTTCCTAAGATGTGAACGCCACTAGGATGAGCATCTGCTGTTTTATGCAATGAAACTAATTCTAGACCTGAATCCGTCTTTTTTACAACAAAAATACCTCCTGTTGAGGTGTGACTTTGGCTACCTGCATAAGGGAAAAAATCAGAATTAGTACGTACAAAACCTTGCACATGTTTAACAGCAACAGTAATGCCTAAAAATCCTTTTACAGGACTTCCAAAAACACTTTTTGGAGTAGCGTTATCTGGCTCATAAAATTCATCCCAAGCAAAACCCCATGAGTTTTTTGACCAATTGAGTTTTCCTAACACTGCATCATGAAATTGTTTTTGAACATCGGTGGCACACACATTACAATCAGCATCTCCTTTATTACAAGTAGTATCAGCCTTAAATTCAGGTGCTAAAACACGACCAGCGCTAGGTGTATAGCGAGTGAAATCACGTGCTGGCTCATTTTTGCTTGATGCTGCGCACGCTTGAAGTAATAAAGTTAACGCTAAAAGACTGATAAAACGCATTGGTTGTTCCTTTATTTTAGATCGAATATCGAATTTCTATTACTGTACACCAAAGAACAGAATTAAAGAAGAATAAAACTTAAGCCTGTTGCTCCAAATAGTGCTTGTAACCCTCGATGAAAACAAAATTCTCAGCCGCATCCTTAACATCATGACCCTGCGCCTCAAGTCTATTTAATAGGCTCTCGGCTTCTGTTAAAATGTAATTGATTTGTTCTTTATCAAAAAGCTGAGTGGCTAGTGCCAAATCATCTTTGTCTGCTGACAATAGTGTCGGCACCAAGTCAACATCTTCAATCGGAGAATCAGCATCTAAAATATCTGCAGCGAGTTTAGAGACTAAAAAACTAAAATTAGCTTCACGTGCAGCATCTTCTTGATCCAGTTCTTGTAGCGCTTGCATATCATCACCTGCACCTTTTCGAACTGCTTGCATAATTATCGCTAAAAACTTTTTAATGGACTCCTGGATGCGTGTTTGGTCATCTGCAATAGTAGCAGAGGTGGCATAGAGTTTATCTAAAGAATCCTTTATTTCTAAAATCACGTCACTATCTTCATTGGGCTTGAATTCAACGGCTTTAAGCATAGTTTCTTTAAAGTCCAACATGAATTTTTTTAATATTTCATGATCCTTCTCTTGTGCTTCGCGTAAAGTTTCACTAGTCACCACTGTGGATCTTTGTTCAAATAATGGGTTATCATTTTTTCTAATTAAGTGTCGCTCGAAAGCCCCAGGATTGTCACTGGGAATAAAAGTCATATCATCCATATCAATATAATCATGTCTTGGTTAAAGTCTCATCGTAACACGCTCATAGGGCGATGAAAGTATCCCTATTGAGAGGCGGTAGATTATTGAGTGAAAACATATGATATCGACCAAAATTAATAAAAATATTTTAGATCTACGAAACAATGAAAACAACAAGGGCTGTTCTATTCTACTGTTTTAAACATAATCATATAAGGGGACAATATTACCAAGCATACTTCAACAAACGTATTAATATTGAGGGTATCAGTATTCTTTACCAGTGCTATTCTGCAGACCTATCATCAATCTATAAAAGTATCAACAATACCATTTTATTAACGGTATACAGCAAGCGGTACTACCGATTATAAAACTGATTATATGATTAGTTACACTACTAAAGTCAGAGGTAAACCCAAGGGTGTGATGTATCATTCCAATCAAGGTTGTCACTACACCTGCCGATCATTCGGCAGTTATTGTGGCGCTATCAAATACGACAAAGCATGAGCCGTCGCGGTAACTGCTGGAATAACGCACCAATTGAGCGTTTCTTTAGGAGCTTAAAAACAAAATGGTGCCGCGTTTAGGTTATTCCTCTTTGATTGCTGCAAAAGGCCACATCCTTAGTTATCTTACTGGGTACTATGCCTCAGTGAGGCCCCATCAGCATAATGGTGGTTTATCTCCGAATGCTAAAGAGCTAAATTATCAAAAGACTTAGATTTTACTGTCCAGTTTTACTTGACCACTACAAACCCTTCCAAAGCTAAGACAATAAAATCATATTCAATTTCTATTCAAAGGCTGACCAGCGGCCTATACCAATGAAAAAACACTTTGCGTTACCCGTTAATATTGAGAGAAATAAACCGGCTCAAATAAAGGAATATTTTAGGAAATGATGCATAACAAGGCAATGGTCAGTATTAATTAAATATCTGTATAAAACAAAAAGCCCTTATAAATTAATAAGGGCTTTTTTTGTTTTAATGACAGATATATAATTTTATTTATGGTGAGGGTCAACATTAATATCAGCTAGTGTTTCAGGTAATAATCTAAATATTTTCACCCCTATAACAACAAGTATCAATGCTAAAGCAACCCCACCTAAACCCAATAATATCTCAGCTAAGGTCGCACTATATGCATTATTCACACCATCAAAGAAAGAACTAGAAACTTCTGCATTTGGAAATAAAACTAAAGGAAACGATTGACCGCCAATTAAAATAACGTAAAGTTGAAAGAATCCACCAATAATAGATAAACTAGCAGCAACAACTAATACTGTTCGATTATTCTTTAAAAAACGACACCATATTAAAAATAAAGGAATTAAGCTTCCTAAAAGAATTTGTCCATACCAGAACATACTCGTAAATTTACTTTCACCCGAAAGAATATAAGCTTCTACACCATGGTGTTCAGTCGCATAAAGATTAGTTAGATGACGTGTTAACTCAAAAAATAAGACTAATACGATGAAGGTAGCTAACGTATAACGAAGACGGTTAAGAACAGAATCACCTAATTCACGACCGGTCATTTTAAATGATGCCATTAAGACTAATATATAGATTGCTGTTCCAAAAACATAAGAGCTAACAATAAATAATGGAGCTAAAATGGCTGCATCATAATATTGACGTGCGACTAAAAAACCAAAAATTGACCCAGTTCCCATTGTCAGTAAAAAACGCCAGACCATGTTTGCAATTCCTACAGATCTATAAAGAGACTTAGCCGTTTTTCTACGATCCATCATCGTCCAAAGATAAACAGCGATAATAGCAATGAAACCAGAGTAAAGTATCATGTTCCATGCGAAGATCGACTTAAAGTTTAATGCTCCTTTGGCCATTTCAATCACATGACCGATACTTCCTAAGTCCAATAAAAGAACAATCAACCCGCCCACTAGCAACGACCCCGCTAAGAAAGCAGAAAGTCGCCCAAGAGGTTGGTAGATAGTTTTGCCAAATACAGTACCTATAGTAGCTATATTAGCAGCGCCAGAAGCCGCTACAATCAAGAATATAGCAAAGACATGAGGCATACCCCAGACGACTTGATTATTCATTCCCGTAACATAGTGACCATGATGATGCATATAGCTAAAAGCCCATATACCACCAAGAACAACCAATCCTAATAAGCCTAGAATACCCCAGTACCCTAGACCATTATTTTTAACTTCACTAAAAATTGCTTTTGTTGCCATGATAATTCCTTATATCCCCCAATATCTAACGCCAGTATTTAAACCTAAGTCGGCTCGAATCTGTGTACCACCATACGTTTTTAAGGCAACACTGATTTTACTTTGAGGGTCATTGAGATCACCAAACAATAGCGCCTGAGGAGCAGCATCAACACAAGCAGGGTTTTTACCCTCATCAACTCGGTTTACACACATATTGCAAGATTCTACAGTACCCTTACCACGCGGAGTATCAGGCAATTGATTAGTTAAAGTTTCATGAACAAAACTACGCGCCTTATAAGGGCAGGCCATCATGCAATATCGGCAACCGATACAAATATGTTTGTTAACCTGCACAATTCCGTCGGCACGTTTCATCGATGCACCTGTAGGACAAACATCAACACAGGGTGCTGTCTCACAATGTTGACACATCACTGGTAATGTTGTTGTATGCCCCGTCAGTTTTTCTGTGACTTTAACTTTACGAATCCACTGCGCTTGTTGAGCTACATTTGATTCTGGGTCATTACCCCAGCCATGTTCTTTTTTACAAGCTTCAACACAAGCATCACCACCATCTGTTAACTTAGTGGTATCAATTAACATGCCCCAGCGTACTTTATCAGTAACTTCTTGTTCCGCTGGTTTTGCCTGTACTTCTCTTAAAAAAATACCCGGTGCGACAGTAGCAACGGCAGCAGTACCTGCTAAACCGCCTAAAAACTTACGACGATAGGAATTGATATGACTCATTACTGCTCTCCCACTGACTGATTAGAGGCTTTTTGTATATCAGTATTAATTTGTGACGTTAATTTTGATTTAAGTTCTTGGCTAATACCAGCAACCTCTGAAGGTAAATATTTTTCAGGTGCCATATGTAGTGAGCTTTCAGTTACCGCCTTATGTAGACTATCCGTAGGAGCAGCGACATTCGATACTTTGTTACCATTATTGGGACGATCAGCATGGCATTGGAAGCAATCTAATTGCTGAGCAACATAGCCGTGACAAGTTGAACAAAAATGTTCTGGGTCTGTATGTTTTAATTCTTTACCGTTAACTTGTTCTGGCACATGACAATTAATACAGGCCTTAAGGCTATGTTTTTTAGTTCGTATGCCCTTAATCACTGTTTGATCACGTTTATGCAATAGCTCATCCATATGATTAACACGCATATTTTTCACATGTGCATCACGGATTTCATCACTTTCAAACTGCTTTACGGCTTTCATCAGTTCAGGTGGCTTGCTATCACAAGCACTAAGACCCACACCCATCATTATTATTAAAGATGATAGAATCACTGATTTTAGTATTTTAGAATAACGACTTAACATATTTTCCTAAGCTTTTGATTCTTAATAATTTATAAGACTTAACAAAAATAAAGCCTGAAAAACAGACTTAATTTTTGTTACATTTTAATGCTCTATTATCCGCCTAGACCCATTTCAATGTAACCAGTAGGACATACATCAGCACAGATATGACAACCAACACACTTATCATAGTCCGTATCAACATAACGGCCTGTAGTAGACTGGTCTTTCTTCACTCGAAAAACAGCATCTTGAGGACAGTAAATAACACAGTTATCACACTCAAAACAAAGACCACAACTCATACAACGCTCTGCTTCACCTACAACTTGTTCTTCCTCAAGTGCATTCATGCGTTCAACAAAGTGCCCTAACACATCGTCTTGACTTGGAACATCTTCAGTACGTTTATTACGCTCAACTTTTTCAAAATGACCTAAGAATAACTCACTAGACTCAACGATTTCATGTTCAGAACGATCATCGTAGTTATGTACAGCATAATTATCACTGTCTGTACCACGTAAGTCTTCTTCTTTGCCTTCATCGTAAGCGACAGGCGCTAATTCATACTCTTTTAATTTATCGAGTAAATCGAAGTGATGTTTATCAACTTTTGGACGTTTATCCATTTTCTCATTTTTTTGAGTCAAAAAATGGTTAATTGTTTCAGCCGCAATAGATGCTTGACCAATTGCCGTCGTTAGAAGATGCGGACGAACGATATCACCAGCTACAAAATGCCCTTCTTTCCCAGGAACTTGGTAGAAATTATCTGCATCAATCGCATTACGATCGTTACCGTATTCTTCTACGCCGTCAAGATCACCGAACTGACCGATTGCTGATACAATAAGGTCAGCTTCAATAATAGTCTCTTTGCCACCTTCTTTTGGCTTAGGCACATTACCTTCCATGACAGACTCAACAACCTTTAAACCCACGGCACGTCCATTATCATCAACCAAAATTTCAGTTGGCATAACTTCTGTTAGGATAGTCACACCTTCAATCAATGCATCTTGAACTTCATGTTCAGCAGCCGTCATTTGATCGAGTGGAAACAATGACGTTAAAGTGACTTCAGCAGGAACTTTACTAGCTGGCTCGGCATCATGTTTTATAACACCAGTTGCTGAATCTTCACCTTTTTCAGTGTAATCCGCTAGCGTACCGATACGACGTGATACAGAAACCACGTCGATAGAAGTATCACCACCACCCACACAAACAACTTTTGGCGCGGTATATTTCATATCGCCCAAGTTAAATGCTTCTAGGAAATCTACTGCTGTAATCGCATTGGGTACATCATTCCAATTATCAACAAATAATCCACGACCATTTTTACAACCTAAAGCCCAAAGAATTGCATCATAATTTTTTTCTAAAGATTCAACAGTGACATCTTTGCCAACACGAGTGTTTAGTTTAACTTCAACACCATCCATATCCGTAATACGTTTGATCTCTGCATCCATCTTGTCACGCGGTACACGATACCCTGGGATACCATAACGAGCCATTCCACCTAATTGTGCATGGTCGTCAAAGATAGTTGATGCGTGACCCATTTTACGAAGCTGGTAAGCAGCGGCCATACCCGCAACACCACCACCTATGATAGCAATTTTCTTGCCAGTTGAAGGAGCAGAATAATCAAAACCAAGACCTAAGGCTATTGCCTCATCACCAATATATTGCTCAACGGAGTTGATACCAACAAAATCATCAACATCGTTACGATTGCAACCTTCTTCACAAGGTGCTGGACATACACGACCCATCATTGATGGGAACGGGTTAGCAGCTGTAGAACGACGGAATGCATATTCCTGCATTGACATATCGCCTGTTGGCTTTTCTATGCCACGGACGATCTGTAACCAACCACGAATATCCTCACCGGAAGGGCAACTGCCCTGACAAGGTGGCGTTTTCTGAATATAAGTAGGACACTTGTAAGAAGTATCTTCTTGGAAGATATGCTCTTCCATGCTATCCCAAGTATAGTCTCCGTCGTCATAACGTCTAAACGTGAGACCCTTTGCTAATGATTTATCATCAGGTGAAGTTGCCATGCTTATTCTCCTAGTTCAATCCGTAGATTGGATCAGTTAATCTAAATTATATGTAACAAATTACTTAAAACTACAGTAATAAATGTTTATTTGTAGTTTTTTAAGTATCTTTTGATTCTTTAGCAGCTTTCTCAGCAGCGGCTTTTTCTCGTGCTTCTTTTGCAGCAATCCGCTCAGCTTCCTCAGCTGCATCACGTGCTTCAATTTCTTCTTCAGTCAACTGTCCTTTAAGGACAATTGCATTACTCACCAACTGATGGACACTAACAATCATATCCATGGTAAATCCATAGTAAGGAACTACTTTAGTAAATTGGGATTTACAAATAGCACAAATAGCTGCCATGTGCGTTACTTGATGCTTATCAGTTACATGTTTCAGGGCTTCCATACGTGGCTGAGCACCTTTAACACGTATTTCCATGAGGTCGTCTGTTAAAATCCCACCACCACCGCCACAGCAATAAGTTGCATCATGAATGGTATCTGCTGGCATATCAACGTAGTTATTACAAACTGCTTTGATTACATTTCGTGGAAGAACAAACTGACCACCTGGTTTATCACCCATACGAGAACCACGAGCAATATTACAAGAATCATGAAAAGTAAGAACCTTGTCATCATTCTGAGATTTATCTATATTTAATTTTCCAGCAGCTAATGCTGGCTCGGTAATCTCGAGAATATGCTGAGGAACAGGATAATTTTGATCAAGAAAGTCAAATGGACCCGCTAGTGTATTTAAGAAACTATAAGCAACTCTCCAAGCATGACCACACTCACCAAATACGATGCGTTTTACACCAAGATCTTGTGCTGCTTTACGGATACGTAGAGAAACTTTACGCATATTCTCGTAACTTCCGATAAACATACCAAAATTAGCACCTTCTGATGCATAAGAACTTAACGTCCAATCAAGACCTAGTTCGTGTAGCACTTTCGCATAACCCATCAAACCATCAACATGAGGTTCTGCGAAGAAATCAGCCGAAGGGGTAATTAAAAGAATATCGGAACCTTTCTTATCCAAAGGTAATTTAACATCAACTCCAGTTTCATCAAAGATATCTTCTTCAAGACCTTCTAGAGTGTCTGCTAAAGCAGCTTCAGGCAGACCTAAATTGTTACCAATCTTATTCAGTTTACCCATAATTTCAGTACAGTATTTTTGCCCCATGCCAATATGGTCGAGAATTTCACGTGCAGCCATTGAAATTTCAGCAGTATCAATACCGTAAGGACAAAAAACCGAACAGCGTCGACATTGAGAACACTGATGATAGTAATTATACCAGTCTTTAACAACATCTTCAGTTAACTCAGCCGCACCAACAAAACCCGGCATGCCAATTTTTCCAAAAAACTTGCCTGCAAAAGTAAAATAACGACGATAGACTTTTCTAAGTAAATCTTGACGTGCAACCGGCATGTTTTTAGGATCTGAAGAGCCGATGTAATAATGACACTTATCAGTACATGCTCCGCATTTAACACAAATATCCAAGAAAACTTGTAACGAACGGTAACGACCTTTTAGATCACCCATTTTATCTAAAGCACGTTCTTTCCAATTTTCAACTAGAGTACCTGCATCTCCATAATTCTCGATGCTTTCTGGCATCGTAAAATCGGTAGGAAAATGCATATCTTCTTGAAACTCAGGCTTCGACACCCAAGGACCATGTCCTTTCATCGCATCAGGCTGGAGACTAGGTATATCTACAATCCCATCTTCACCTGTAATTTTTGGAACGTCGTAATCAGCAGCCATCAGTTATATTCCTTAATCCAACTCATCGAGGTAAGTTTTACCTTGTTTTTCAAGTTCAGCAGCCCATGGTGCGATATGACGCTTTTCGCGTGGATTATCGATCTGGTTACGTGTCGGGCTAAAAAAGATACCCGGCGCATGCAATAATTTACTTATAGGGAAAATCAACATCAAAGCAGCCACCAAACCCAAATGAACAAGCAAAACAACATCTGAAGGCAATGGTTGCCAATCAAAAGTAATTAAGCCTCTAAAGAAAGCCTTAACCATAAGAATATCAGTAGGGCTAACAAACTGCATCATAAGACCTGATACACCAATTAATATGAGTAAAAGTAACATGGCAATATCAGAAGGCGCTGTAATATAGCGAATTCTATCTATAAAAATACGACGAGCCATTAAACCTAACAAACCGATAATAAATAAAAACCCAGCGTAAATACCAAAAGGCTGCACAAACTGAATAACACCCCAAACTGGTTCTTGTACATATCTAAAATGACGAAGCACAATAATCAACATGGTGTAATGAAACAACATGCCTAATACCCAAAGTAATTTATCCGCACGAAACAAACTTTTAAAAAAGAAAACTTCTTGAAACATGCGTAAGAAAACACCACTCTGAGTAACTGGAGCTGGAGTTGTTGGTATTTTTAGAGGCGCAGGTGTCTTCGCATAAATACGAATTTTATTGGCAACACCCAATACCAAAACTAATGTCGCAGTCCAAAATAAAACCGCATAAATAACACCAACAACCATTTGAAGCTCCCAATAGTCTTCTTTTTCATAAGTTTACAAACACTTATGCTATAAACTTGTGAAAAAGAATTCAGGAGTGCACAAAACACTCCTAAAATTCTCAATTTTACTGTATTACTACTTAGACACAACCTGTAGGTTTTGGAAGGCCAGCGTACTTACACGCTTGCTTACCAGGACCGTAAGGAAATAAAGAGTAAAGATACTTTGAATTACCTTTATCTTTACCAAGTCGCTTACCAACAGCTTTAGTTAGAACACGTACCGCGGGAGCAATTTGATATTCTTCATAGTACTCACGTAAGAAATCAATGATATCCCAGTGCTCGTCGGTTAAATCAACATCTTCGCCTTTTGCAAGCGCTTCACCGATTTCTCGTGTCCACAAACTAAGGTCTACTAAATAACCTTCTTCGTCTAACTCGATTGATTCACCATTTAATTCTAGTGTTGACATAATATTTCCTCTTATTTCTATATATAGATATAAATTAAATTAGCTAAAAATCACATAGCTCAACTTTCTAAAAATTGAGTTACACAGGTTTTATAGCCAGCTTTGCGTCGTCTCGTTCTCTACAGTTAAGTCGACAAAACCTGCATAATCAACAGCTTTGATACCATCGATCATACGATCTTCGCTTAATCCACGTGCAGCAAGATCACCACCTAAAACATAAACAGACACATCGCCCATTGCTGTTTTAAGCTTTTCAGAAAATGATGTACCTTCGATTGCACCAACTGCTGCATCTTCGATCATCAAAACCGAATCACCTTTACTTACGTGATTCAAACAACTTCTAAAAGACACCTTTTCAAACGGTGACTTGTTTACAATATGTAGCATTGCCATTCCAATATTCTCCGTTTAGGATCTAAAAACTTAGCGTAACTTCTTGTTCAGCCATTACAGCAGCCATTTCAGAACGATCAACCATGATAATTGAAGGCTTTTCTGCCCAATCATCATCTTCATCTTCCCAAACAAGATCCATTAGATCATCTTGAGTGAGACCACGCTCTTCTAAAGACTCTTTAGAAACATATAGTTTCTTAATTTCATAATCGCCCAATGCTTTATACGTATTTGAGAAGTTCTTTTGACCAATACCTGTAGTATCTTGACCTTTAGTAATTTGGTATACACCATCATCAATAAAAGCGAGAGACACGTCTTGCTCAAAAGCAGCAGAGATTAATACAACCTCCAAGGATTCAAGCGCATAGACAGTTCCGTAAGGTGCTTTTCGATTAACAAACATGAATTTTTTAGTAGCCATTTCTATTAATCTCCAAACACAACAGTGCGATCAGATTCTATACCGCCTTCGATTAACTGGCCTAAACCAGATATACGAAAACCTTCGATCATATTATTAGACTCAAAGCCTTGACGCTTTGCTTCATCTTTATCCATAAGACCGCGACGCTGAGCTGCAGCGATACAAATAACCAAGTCAAGATCATGCTCTTTTGATAGTTCAGACCATTCTTTTTGAATTAAACGATCGTCAGCTGGGGGCACACTTAAACTTGAACCATTGTTTACGCCATCATGGTAAAAGAACACACGGAAAATCTCGTGACCCTGTGCTAATAGTGAACGACAGAACTGCAGAGCCGAATCAGCAGATTGATGCTGATAAGGACCTTCATTAATCATTATTGTAAATTTCATCTATATATTCCTATCTAAAATCGTTCTTAGAAACGAATGTGTGTTGATGAGTTTAAGTTTGCACGCGCACCACGCCAGTTATCAATATGGTACTTTGTGAAAGGTAGACCAGTCACTTCAAAGAAACGAGGCCATCCGATGCGCTCAACCCATTCATTGATACGTTCCCAATCTCGCGCACCTTCTTTATAACAATCAAGAATCTTCTTAACGATTGCCGTAGCTTCAGGCCAGCGAGGAGGATTATTTGGAATACCAGCAGCAACAAGACGCTGGAATGTTGGCTTACCACGTGCATTTGAGTGGTTTCCACCAATCCATACAGCTAACTGAGTGAATTCGTGATCATTAATCTGCATAGGAGGACATGGAGGGTAACAAGCACCACAACAAATACACTTCTTTTCATCAACTTCTAATGAAGGAAGACCATCAACCATTGCAGGACGAATAGCAGCAACAGGACAGCGTGCTACAACTGAAGGGCGCTCACAAACATTACCAACAAGAGAGTGATCTATCTTGGGTGGCTTAGTGTGCTGTACGTTAATTGCGATATCACCTTGACCACCACAGTTAATCTGACAACAAGATGTTGTAATATGAACACGGTTAGGCATATTCCAGTTTGTAAATTCGTCGTATAACTCATCCATCATAGACTTGACTACACCAGATGCATCAGTACCAGGAATATCACAGTGTAACCAGCCCTGAGTATGCGATATAGATGCAACAGAGTTACGAGTTCCGCCTACTGCGTACCCCTTCTCTTTAAGTGCATCAACTAAAGGCTGAACCTTTGCTTCCGCATCTGTGTAAAACTCTATATTACTACGGATAGTAAAACGAATATATCCATCTGCAAACTCATCAGCGATATCTAAAAGGTCACGCAAAGTGAAAACATCTAGTATACGTTGGGTACCTGCTTTTACAGTCCAAACTTTATCACCACTTTTAGCGACATGAACCATAACACCTGGTTGTGGATCTTCATGATAATCCCAAAGGCCGAAATTTCGACGCATTGTAGGGTGCATATATTGAAAACCGTCAGGACAACCTGATTCAATCGGTTCACGCATTTCCGGTGCTGCCATAATTTACTCCTAAATCTTGTACTAACCGAATGAGAAGCTCACCCAGTTTAAAAGTTAAAATATCTTCCAGTATGAATGAGCTAGCTAGCAGCCTTCTCTTCACGCTTACGATTAAACCACTCTTCAGCAGCTTCATCCCAACCGTCAGAACGAAAATAAGATACGTTACGAGGCTGGGCAATCATATTTGGATCAGGATCAACTCCAATTCCTTCTAAGAAGTTAACCAAACCAATACGCTCAATCATTTCACCTGTGCGCTCATGCTCAAGACCGTTCTCTGCCCAGAAGTCAATAATCTCTTCAGCAAGTTCAACGATAACTTCGTAGTCTTCTGGCGTATCAAGCTTCATGAATGGTACAAGCACTGTACCCATCAAGTCACCAATCTTCAGTGTACGCTTACCACCACACAGAATAGTTACACCCTTATCTTCACCTGGGCTAATTGCCTTAGGAACAACATTCATACAATGCATTGAACGAACGCAGTTACTCTCATCAGCGATCAAAGAATTATCTTCACCCAGCGACAAAGAGCTAGAAGTACAACGTGAAATCACGTTATCCATTACATAATCAACACCTTTATCAGCAACAAATGCTTTCCACTGATCTTGATCTATCTTCTTATGATCTCTCCAAGTACCAATAACTGCAAAGTCAGCACGCTCAATTGCATTTTGACAATCATTAGGACAACCTGAAACTTTAAACTTGAATTTATAAGGTAGCGCAGGACGATGGACATCATCTGTAAAGTTATTCACAAGATGACGATGTATCGCATGTTCATTACAATTAGACATTTCACAACGCGCCGCACCAACACATGACATTGCTGTACGAACACATGGACCAGCTCCACCAAGATCCCAACCGTAGTCATTAATCTCATCAAAGAAATGCTGAAAGCTATTATTATCAGCACCGATAAACATGATATTACCTGTCTGACCATGAAAAGTCTGAAGGCCTGAACCCCACTTCTCCCAACTATCGGCAAGCTTACGCATCATATCCGTTGTATAATAATTACCTGGAGTAGGCTGCACACGCAAAGTATGGAATTCTCTTGACTCAGGGAATGCATCACCTACTTCCGAGAAACGAGGGATAATACCACCACCGTAACCGAACACAGAAATTGTTCCACCTTTCCAGTAGCCCATTTTGGTTTCGTAAGAATGCTCAAGCTGACCCATCAAACCATTAATAACGTTATTAATGCGCTCATCCGGATGCTCATCACGCATCTTTTTAAGACCCGTAATAAAACTCGGCCAAGGACCATCTTCTAAAACATCTAACATCGGCGTAGGATACTTCTTTATATCAGCCATAACTGCCTCCTAGTAAAATCAATTGTTGGTATCGCACAAACTATCAAAGTACGACTACCATTTAAATTCAAACTTATTTACGAATACTTCTGCTTTAAATTCATTAAAGTAGATATACTCAAATTCTCGAATGCATGTATTCTAGTTCATTTCATTAAAATATAAACCTCACCCATGGGAGGCTAAGCTAAAACTATTCTACCCCTTATTAGATAGAACCTGTGCTTTTACTGAAATATCTATTCTAGATTACACAGTATACCTTAAAATATAGAATATACTTTACTACTATTAATTTAAAACAAGTATATAACCTTAGTATTGGTTTACTGACTTGAGACCTTTACACGAACAGCGGCAAAAAAACGGCAAGCTTGCTTACATGGCGTTTGGAGATATAGAATGCATTCACCTTTTAATTTATCCGATGATAAAAGTTATCAAACATGGCGAGAAAAAAAGCTTCATCAAGCGCTAAATTACCAGTCAGGTTTAAATGATTTGTTTGTGACTATCACTCACTGTCAATCTCCTTCCAGCACTGAAGTTGATCAAGTCCTCCAAAACTGCCTGAGATATAGTTTTAGTTTCTATCGTTTAGCCCACAAGCGTGATAATACAAAGTCCAATATTATGAATTTTGTAGAACAACTTGGACCTCTACAGCTAGACTCCAATTTTTGTGCTGATGATGACAAACTTACCTCTATCACACAAACCAGACATATAAATCAACATGACTATATACCCTACTCTAATAAACGTTTGAGCTGGCATACGGATGGTTACTACAACACTACTGATAAACAAATAAACGCCATGTTATTACATTGCAAACAACCCGCTCAATCTGGCGGTGCTTCTCTGATTATGGATCATGAAATTGCCTATATTTTATTACGCGATGAAAACCCTGAATTTATCCATGCTTTAATGGAAAAAGATGCTATGACGATTCCTGCTAATATTTTAAATAATAAAGTCATCCGTAAAGCGCAAACAGGACCCATATTTTCAACGTTACCCAATGGGCAACTCCATATGCGTTTTTCTGCACGCACAAGAAATATTGAATGGAAACAATCTGCCCTTATATTAGAAGCAGTGAGTTTTTTAACTCAACTCTTTGAGAGCGATTCACCTTATATCCTTAAGTACACACTGCAAGCAGGTGAAGGTTTAATTTGCAAGAATATTTTGCATCGCCGTACAAGTTTTGTGGATTATGAGGAATCAGATAAAAAACGCTTACTATACCGAGGTCGATATCTTGACACACTTAATCAACCCTAACGGAGGCCACCATGCTTTCACTCAGTGAGTTACTATTAGAACAAGGACACAAGCTAACAAGCTTTGATGACCTAAAAAAAACTATTCAAAAACAGGCTATTGATACGGGCGAACTCTACTTTCAAGTTGACATAGAACCCCCCGTTTATTCCGATCGCCCTAATGACTGGCACGATCAGCTAAATTTAGCCTTTGAATCAGCCCGCTAAAGACAGCAACCATTAAAACTGCATTTAACAAACTTGATAATCGGTGGCGCAAGAAAAATGGGTAAATATCACTGATTGTGATGGAATAATGAAGCTAATACGAGTGATTGGCACGTTTTCCACGAAAAGTCAGTGGGATTTTAATCATTTTACTCGTCACCTGACACGTACAAAGGTTTCACATACAAAGAGAAAAGCTAATGTTTTGGCAAGAAGATGAAGACAAGAGTCTTCCCTATCAAATACCTGACGATGTTATTGATTTAAGCTTTGCAATACGGTGTAAGACCTTACCTTTAGATCACGCATGGATCCTATTACAATCAATACTAGAACACCTTCCCTGGTTATTAGATGAAGGTGTTGGCATACATCATATTCATGTAGCAGAAAGCAATAATGGCTGGATACGCCCTGCAGATGACGAGGTAGGTGCTTTATTATACCCTTCACGACGTACAAAAATGACCCTAAGAATACCTAGCTTAAAATTAAAGCAAACCAATGAACTTACGGGAAAAACACTGCTAATAGGTGGGCACGAACTCGCTGTAGGAAAATCTAAAAAGAAAGAACTAACTAACGACAGCGTGATTTTCTCACGCCATGTTCTAAGTGACAGTGATGAAAGTGAAAATGACTTCCTTATCCGTATTTCACAAGATATTAAACAAATTACCGGCTTCACCGTCAAAAAAATGCTCTGCGGGAAAACACACACCATTAATACCCCCTCAGAAAAACTCTTCACACGGCACTTAATGATTGCTGACCTTGATAGTGAATCATCAGTAAAAATACAACAAAGCGGCTTAGGTGATGCAAGAGCACTAGGTTGCGGAATATTTTTACCTCATAAAGGTATTAAGTCGTTAAATGCTAGCGAATAATCTAATAAAATTACCTCTCTTTATCTTTAGAAGAAGCTGTGCTAATTAGACCAATCTTTATCGACCACTCATCTGTAAAAGCCTATATTTAGCCACTTATCTAAGGTAAGGTCACTCTAACGACACAATGATGAACGAAACTCATCAAATTAAAATAGCGTGTTAATAATAAAAATAAGGAGCACTTATGACTATAAAACAAACAATTCTCATTGCTGACGACTCAGACACTCAGCTCATGCATTTAAAGGCTATTTTGGAAACTGCTGGTTATAACACGGTTACGGCAAGTTCAGGAAATCAAGCTATTGCAATCAGTGAAAAAATGAAACCTGACGCTATCATGCTTGATATAGTGATGGAGGATGGCGATGGCTATAAAGCCTGTAGAACAATTAAGAAAAATCCAGCCTTAACAAACACCCCCATATTCATGGTTTCAAGTAAATCGAACCCGGTTGATAGGCAATGGGCAAAACAATTAGGAGCAACAGACTACATTGTGAAACCTTATGAAGATTCTGACATATTAGATAAACTTGTAGACGTATAACCGATAGCATTACATAATAATAATTAGGATAACGTAATGGAAACCATTGAAAAAAATATTTTAAATCAAGAAGATGTTAATGATACATCAACATCATCATTCATCTCTTCTCTAAATTCAAAAATTGGTTTAAGCAACAAACCAAGCAATGAAGCCACCAGACGCTTTTATTATACTATAGGAGAATTCAACATACTTATTGAAGCAGATTTAAAAGTAGAAAATTTAACTGAGTTAATAATTAATAAAGTACCTAATATTCCAGCATGGTGCTCAGGTATTGTTAGTGTTCGTGGTGTGATAATGCCCGTTATAAACATGCATAATTTTCTAGACACTAAAAAACAAAATACTGCCAATGATAATTATATGATGTTAGAGCATAAAGATTATGCTCCCATCATATTCATTACGGATAACCTACCCTCAATGGTCAAACTCGACAAATATTCCAAGCGAAAACACATTGAAAATACACCAAACTGGGTGAAGCATCGCCTTAGTGATGGAAGGACATCAATTTTTGACGCCAACCATTCACAACTACTTCAACACTTCACACAAAATTAAACGAACACATAAAACCAATAATAATAAAAATAAAGGTCTTACCCATGTTAAACAAACTTTCAATCAACACTCGTATATTTTCATTAATTGCTATTCCAGCTATCGTCTTATCGACTATCGGCTATTTTTCAACTATTGCCATGAATAAAAATGAAGTCACATCACAAAACATTCAGAAAAATACAGAAATATTCACTGATGCTTATAAAGCTACCTTAGCGATTAACAAAAACTACACGCAATTATTAACCAATATCAATTCAAACTTTATATTTTGGAGTGCTGCTGATAAACGTACAAAAAAAGCCATTAAAAAAATTGAAACCGCTCAAAACAGCTTTAACGCCAAGCTAAATTCTCATTGGACACCAGAGCAATCAAATAGCCCTGAATTGATTCAAATTCAAGGTGGTTATGAAAGACTTTTAAAGTCGTATAAAGCGTTGCAACCTTTATTTGCAAAAAAAGAGACGGAGGAAAACAAAAAAGCACTTGATACATATGTCATTAAAAAAATGTACCCTTTAAGTAGTTCACTGATATCACAATTGAGTTCTTTTACCGAGAGCACGCGTTTACAATCTAATGCCATGGCCAAAGAAAATGCGCATCACCTTGAAGAACAAGCAAAGGTTTTATCAGCGTTTATCGGTGGTGGTATATTATTCACCCTATTGTTCGGTTTTCTCATTATGCGATCAATCACTAAACCCACTAAAAAACTAACTCAAGTAGTACAAAGGTTATCACAAGGTGAATTTGAGGCTCGAGCAGAAATCTCTGGAAGTGATGAATTCTCACACTTAGGTGCAGCATTCAACGAGCTATTGGACGAACGTGAAGCAACACTTATAAGCGTAGATACAGAACACAAAGAGCTTAACCAATCAATCTTCCAGTTGCTACAAGCCGTTGCAGAATTGAGTGAACGTAACCTCACTATTCGCGCTACCGTTACAGAAGATGCCACAGGCCCAGTAGCAGATGCTATTAACTTACTAGCAGAGGAAACTTCCGCTACCCTAAGCCAAGTAAAGAATATTGCATTTGAGGTAAACACCGCATCACAACGCGTGAACACTCACCTTATGTCGGTTAATAAACTTGCGATGCAAGAGCAAGAACAAGCCATTGAAACTGCGGAACAAATGGACCTCATGCTACAACGACTTGATGGTATTGCAAACACAGCAGCAAAAACCAATACAATGGCTGGCAACACCAGTATTTCTACTAAAAAAGCGCATGAATCAGTAACGCAAACATTAACAGGTATGGCTGATATTCGTGAAACAGTACAAGAAACAGGCAAACGCATTAAGCAATTAGGTGAACGTTCTCAAGAAATTTCTCATGTTATTGAAATCATTAATACGATTGCTGAACGAACTACCGTACTTGCACTCAATGCTTCCATGCAAGCAACTGCAGCTGGTGATGCTGGAAAAGGCTTCTCTGTTATCGCAGAAGAAATCCAACGTCTTGCGGAAAGCTCACGTGAATCTACGGGTCAAATTTCAACATTAGTTCGTAATATCCAACAAGAAACAAATACCACAATCGCCACGATGGATAAAACCATTGAACAAGTCGTTAATGGCTCTGTTAAAGCAGAAGATGCAGCGACCCAGATGAAGGAAGTACTGGATACAACATCACAATTAGTTGAAGCCGTCAACCATATCGCCGAAACATCGCGTGAACAGGTTGGTATTACAGAGGTTCTAAAACACAAAGCAGAAAGCATCCTGAAATCTACACAATCAACAGGACAAGAGCTTTTATCATTAACGGGCTTAAGTCGCAATATGTCGGAGTATGCACAACGCTTAGTACAGTCAGTTGGCGTATTTACCCTGGACTCAAAGTCTACAAATGATAACAATGAAAGTGCAAAAGTATAATTGATCGAACCCTCAGGAGATTTACCAATGCATGATAATCATAACAATATCGCTATCGCGGATGAGCTAGAAGACATTGCCTTACAATTGGCGATGCTAGATACAACCGTGACTAAAAGCGCCTTAGAAACCCTAGTCATGGAGCTACAGCGTATAGAAATGCTCTGTCAGTTATTAGAAGCACCTGCATTAGAAGCCATTAATAAGTGGATGATTTCAAATACCATTGTTAACGACGACAATAGTAGTCAGTTAAATACGCTATTATTAGAGGGTCACTTTTCAGCTTGGATTGAACTTCTTGCGGCGTCATTGCGTGAACATGAACCCTCCTTAATTACTGCGCTTATGACAGAATTAACAGCGCCTAAGTGGTTATCCCCTGCATCAGAGGCATCGCTTGAAAAATTTCATCGTTGGTTAGAAAAATCAATAATAAGTGATTCGTTAGAAACTGATGAAGCAATTATGAAAGTTGAAGTATTAAATGCAATATCTTCAACAAGCATCGCGCAACCTTCTTTTCAAACAGAAAAAACTAGCGTCAACTTATTCGACAAGAACTCCCAAGCAAGTTCCATTGATGACCTGCTTGTAAATGAAGAAAAAAGCACAAATGATGATCTGACTATATTAGCTAATCTCTCTGGAAATACTGTAGATCAAGAGGATTCAAGCTTGGATATTGAAATTGATATAATCGATGATATGCCCGAGACTTCTGATTTAGAAACAGAAATGAGTCTTGCGCAAAAGCCTTCAGATAAAGAGCCTAGCGATCAGTCTAATATTATTGAAGCTATTGAAATTAATAATGAAAGTGAACTAAGCAGCTTCTCGGCAGAAGTTGATGATATCATAATGACGTTATCAACTATTAGTCAATCACCAGAAGATGTATTTAACAATACTGATAACTACATCACTGAATTACAACGTTTAAATTTATTAGCCGAACTCACAAACTACCCTGCTATTGCAACGGCAAGCACATGGTGTGAAAAAAATATTCGGTCTTTCTCAATGGTAAAATCAGAAGCATCACAAAGCTTTATTGCTACCGGTGAATCTTGGACGTGGCTAGAACTAACCAGTGCCTGCCTCAACAACCCTGAAGATATCTCATTATTGCCCGCTGTCAGTGTAGAACTGATGCGAGAAGATTGGGCGGAGGCGTTCCCGATAGAAGACTTACAATCATTTATCCTATTCTTACAAAACCCAGCTGCTGAAGAAACTTTACTCAATGACTCATTAACTAGTAGTAATCAACTTTCTTCTGAATTAAACGACCTTAGTCAAGACAAGCAACACACTAAAGAAAACAATGAACTTAGTCTAAAGTGGGATGATGATGTACACCCTGAGCTTCTTTCAGTTTTCTTTCAAGAAACACCCGATCAAGTATCAGAGGTCGCAGCCTTACTATTAGCCATATCAAAAGGTGAGGCAAATACCGAGCAAAACCAGCACGCTGCACGAATCGCTCACACCATTAAAGGTGCTAGTGGTGTCGTGGGCATTGGTGCACTCGTACAGTTCACACATAAGCTTGAAGATATTCTTGATTATTCTGTGGCGCATAAATTACCCACAGAAACTGCTGATTTACTTGCAGAAGCTTCAGACTGCTTAGAAACACTATTTGAAGCGGTTCAAGATCAACAAACTGCACCTGATGACTTTTTACCCACTTTAGATAAATTAACGAAAACAGCGAATATACTAGCTGCAGAAGAAAAGGATGATATTTCACCTACTGTACTAGACATGCCCAATCTTCCTGACTTTATTACTACCAGCAATAAATCAGATACCGATGAGTCTGATGAAAACTTAAATGAGATTATTGAAACACCTGTAGCCGAAGATACTTCAGCTCAAGAAAGCGCTACCGAGTCTTCAAGTATAGAGAGTAGTCAAAACGTATCGGATCATAATAACGCTGCAGCCCCCGTGTTTACAAACCCCATAAATACTACCAACACCTCAACAATAGTACCCCCTAAAGCCCAAAGTGACGTAACAGAAGCACATGTTCGCGTCCCTCTTTCTATCATAGATAAGTTATTAAACCTTGCTGGCGAGCTATCCATCACCGCAACTCGTGTGTCGGATGAGTTAGATAAAGCGATAGAAACAAACAAACTCACTAAGCAGCAGGATGTAAGAGTCCATGAAATGCTTAACGAATTATCAAATACGATTTACCAACAAGAAAAAAATCAAAGCAAGGCTGTTAACACCCAAAAAGATAATAGTCTTGACTCATTAGAAATGGATTCATATAACGAACTACACAGTATCTCTGGCTTATTAACAGAAAGTATTCTTGACGGTGAAGCAATAGAAACCAAACTTACCCAACAACTTAAAGAGCTAAGTTCCCATTTAAACAGACAAGACCATCTTAACAAAGAGCTAAGTGAAGTCATACTAAACTCACGCATGGTATCCATAGAGAGTTTAGTACCACGACTTGAACGCACAGTGAGACAAACCTGTCGCACAGTAGGTAAAAAAGCTGAGCTAGTCATTACAGGTAACAATATAAATGTCGATAATGATATTATCAATGGCTTAACCGATCCCCTGCTACACTTATTAAGAAACTCTGTCGATCATGGTATCGAAGATTCCAAGCAAAGAAAGAAACATAAAAAGAAAGAAAAAGGACTAATCAACCTAGACTTTTCACGCCAAGGTAACTTTATCGTCATGAAACTTCAAGACGACGGTGCGGGAATCAACCCAGATAAGATCTATCAACGCGCCATAGATAAAGGGCTCATTACACCAGAGCAATCCTTTTCAAAAGACGAGGCGCTAAAGCTCATCTTACTACCAGGCTTCACCACACAAGATAGTATTAGTAATATTTCAGGTCGTGGCGTGGGAATGGACGTGGTAAAAACCAATGTGGAAAAATTAAAAGGTACTATTGATATTGAGAGTACACCCAATAAAGGTTCGACTTTCACCATTAAAATCCCATTAACACTGGTTACATCAGGTACATTACTCCTTAAAACATCTAACAACCATGTCGCACTACCCGTGGACTCTATTGAGCAGCTAATCTATTTGACACCTCAAGCAGTCATTCATAAAAATAATGTACAGTATATTAAGTACAATAAAAAAGAAGTCCTCATCCAAGCTCTTCCAAACTTATTGGCATGGCCTGCGACTAAAATTGATTACAACAAAGCGCAAAATATTATCATTGTAAAAAGCAACAATAAAATTCATGCAGTACACGTAGAAAAAATCATTAACTCACGTGAACTTGTAATAAAAACATTGGACCCTTGGTTGAATAATGTAAGAAGCATCATCGGTGCTTGCCACCTTGCTGATGGCTCAGTCGCACCCGTGATAAACCTACCACAATTATTAGAGGCAGACGCAAGTAATACCAAAAGTAATAAAAATGATCAACAAATATTGGAATCATCACCCGTTGCGGCACAAGATATACCGCAAATTTTAGTCGTCGATGACTCACTCAGTAACCGTAAAGCACTAAGTTTGATTATCGAACAACTAGACTACGATGTACTAACAGCATTGGATGGCCTCGATGCGCTTAATATAATTAATGACAAACATATTGATATGGTATTCACCGATTTAGAAATGCCGCGTATGAATGGCCTTGAGTTAACCCAAGCGATTCGAGTATGGGATGATAAAAAAGACCTACCCATTGTGATGGTTACCTCACGTACCACGAATAAACATCGAAATCTTGCCACAAAAGCAGGTGTAGATGACTACTTAACAAAGCCTGTAGTTACAGAAGATTTACATGCGGCAATGGATACATGGTTAAAACAGCTAAGCCAAGTTTGAGACACCACTAGTCATTAAATAACTAACTAAAAAAAGAGTATAATAAAAATGAGTATTGAAAAAAGTATCGGTATTTACACAGTAGCGTTAGACCCTAAAGAAACAGCCGTTTTTAACCGAGTAATAGCCTTTAGTGTGACGCATGGCTTAATTCAACATAAGTGTGAAAATGCTAAAAGTGCGGATCTCATTATACTCAGTGAAAATAGCTATAGTGAACGCGGTGAAAACGATAAGAACCAAGTGCACCTCGTCATTAGTAACGATGTAAGTTGTCAACTGGGTGATTTTCAAACAACACGCCCATTATTGATTACACGTGTAATGAAAACATTGCAACAAGCGTTTGATTTGACGACTTTAAAACTAGAACTAAAAAACAACACTACGCTAGATGAAGATAGCTCACACGAAGCACCCCTTGAAAATAAAAGCATATCATCCAAACCTTCTTCAGAACCCAACTCAAATCACGAAGAAAAACCTGCATCAGAAGCTACACATTGCAATCATCACGCCTTAGTCATCGACGACAGTGCCGCAATCAGAAAACAATTAGAGCTAGAATTACGTGATGCCAATATTAGTGCAGACTTTGCAGAGTCAGGTGAACAAGCATTAGAAATGATCAAAGAAACTCAGTATGATTTGGTTTTCCTAGATATTATCATGCCTGGTATCGATGGTTATGAAACCTGTAAAAACATGCGTGCGATTACTGACTACAAAAAAACACCCATTATCATGCTAAGCGGAAAAACATCACCGCTTGATGAAGTACAAGGTGTTATTGCGGGTGCAACTACCTACCTTACCAAGCCCGTTAAAAGTGACAAACTACAGGAAACACTCACTCGCGTAACCACTTGGTTAGAGAATTTTAATACCACAACAGCCAGAGAGACTGTATAGATTCACCCCAGTTGCAAAATTTGCCGATATTACCCACAAAGATTGGCGCAATATTTAGTGCTTCGCACTTAAGCTGAGACCTTTTTCACGAATCGTATGACGAGTAAAAATGACTCAAGCAGTTAGTCTTTTTCTTCTATCCAATTCATTTGAATAGACTCTAAAATTTTTTCGTTAGATTTTTCCGGGTCATCTTCAAAGCTTTCTAGCTTACAAACCCACTCATGTAAATCAGTAAAGCGGACGTATTGCGGATCAACATCAGGGTATGCTGTATCAAGTTCGATAGCTAGATCTAGTGTATCGGTCCATTTGTATTTCATTATCAAATCCTTTTCTGATTTTTAGTGTTTCTGAATTATGTTGATTTTGTGCCTGTTCAAAGAATTTGAGATGCCACAGAGAAGTGTAGAAAAACAGATCAGAGCCGGCACCGCTGACGAGACAAAATGTATTTCTCATAACTCCCTCTAAGCCCAGGGATTAGAGAAATGACTAATGGTTTTCTGAGACCATATTAATGGTGTACTTCGGCATTTCCAACACTAAATCCTCTGTGCCTACTTTTGCCTGACAACTCAAACGTGAATCTGGGTCAACGCCCCACGCTTTATCCAAGTAATCTTCTTCAAGGTCTGTGGCTTCTTCTAAAGAATCAAAGCCTTCACGCACATAGATATGACAGGTTGTACAGGCGCAGGACTTTTCACAAGCATGCTCAATGTCGATATGATTAGCTAAACCTGCATCGCACAACGTCATGCCTGTTTCTGCTTCAAACATCGCTCCATCGGGACAAAGTTCTTCATGAGGTAAGAAAATTATTTTTGGCATAATTTATTGCTTCTCTAGTTATCTGTGTCTGCAAAATCAGAAACACTCTGACCTTGCATGGCTGTTTTCACATTGTCGTTCATTCTGCGCGCCACGTAAAATTCAGCCACTTTTTCCATGTGCTTTATCGCTGCTTTTACTTCGGCAGAATCTTCGCTGTTATCTTTAATGTTTTTCAACTCAGTGCGGGCTTCTAGCAATAACTTGATTTCATCATTATTGAGCATTTTATCGCTATCAGATTTCATCGCTGAGTCTAACGCTTCTAAGGTTCTATCCGCCTCTACACGTTGCTCGCGCAAACGACGCGCTTCCATATCAGCCTGCGCGTTATCCATCGAATCACGAATCATGCCTTCGATTTCTGTATCTCTTAAACCGTATGAAGGTTTCACATCTACATTTGATTTTACACCCGTTGTTTCTTCTTCAGCTTCTACATTGAGCAAGCCATCAGCATCCACTTGAAAGGTAACCTTAATACGCGCAGCACCTGCCACCATAGGCGGAATAGCTTTTAAAGCAAACTTGGCTAATGAGCGATTCTCTTCTACCGTTTCGCGTTCACCCTGCAAAACATGCACAGTCATTGCGGTTTGATTATCTTTAAATGTGGTAAATTCTTGGGCGCGTGTAATCGGGATTGTGGTATTTCTCGCAATCACCTTTTCGACTAAGCCACCGTAGGTTTCTAAACCAAGCGAAAGTGGGATTACATCCAGCAGTAACATTTCTTCATCAGGTTTGTTACCCGCTAAAACATCGGCTTGCAAGGCTGCGCCGATGGCGACTACTTTATCAGGATCAATATCAACCAAAGGGGGTTTATCAAAAAACTCTCCAACTTTTTCACGAATGATGGGCATACGAGTTGAACCGCCGACCATCACCACATCGTGTACTTGTTCTTTACTTAGGTCTGCATCACGCAGTGCACGACGACATGCGAGTAGCGTTTTCTTAACCAATGACGCGACCATTTCATTAAATTGCGCAAGGCTTAATGTACCTTGCCAATTTTCTAAATTTACACTGACTTGATCGTCATTGGTCAATGCTTCTTTCACTCGGCGAGCTTCGCTCATGGCATGATGAGTCAAGTCGCTGCCCGATTCTTGGAGTATCCATGTGGCAATGGCATGATCAAAATCATCACCACCTAATGCCGAGTCACCACCCGTTGCCATAACCTCAAACACGCCTTTATTAAGTTTAAGGATTGATATATCAAAAGTACCACCACCCAAATCGTAAACAGCAATTATTCGTTCTTCAAGCGTATCTTTTTGATCCAAACCGTAAGCAACTGCCGCCGCGGTTGGTTCATTGAGTAATCGAAAAACATTGAGATCAGCCAAGCGCGCAGCATCCTTTGTCGCTTGTCGTTGTGCATCATCAAAATAAGCTGGAACGGTAATCACCACACCTTTAAGTGGACCATCCAACGCATCTTCTGCACGATTTTTTAAGGTTTTTAAAATCTCCGCAGAAACCTCGATAGCCGTGACTTCACCGCCAACCGTTTGAATATGTAGAACGCTAGAATCACTATCGGAAAATTTATAGGGCAATGACCCAGCTAGGGTTTTAATATCGCCAATACCGCGACCTAATAAACGCTTTGCTGATGATATAGTGTTATCAATATCATTAAGCTGTGAGTTTTTAGCCGCTGTACCAACTTCTGTTTGACCATTTTCAAGGTAGCGCACCACAGACGGTAGCAGCGACTCGCCCTGCTCGTCTGGCAGTGTTTCTGCAACGCCTTCGTTATCTACCGTTGCAACCAATGAGTTGGTCGTGCCCAAATCAATACCTGCCGCAAGTTGCTTTTCTTGCGGCTCGGTTGGTGCAGTTTCACCAGGTTCTGATATTTGAAATAATGCCATGATGTATATTGTAAACGATTAGAATAAATCGTCTTCTAGTTTCTCGGTTATTTGTCTAGATTCTTGACATAAGCGTTCAAAAAACTTCATTTTCAACACGGCTTCTTTTGCAGCATCTAAATTTCCTGCTTCCATCTGGTCGACAAAATCATCTTTGAGCGCATCAGCTTCGCCGCTAATTTCTTGAGCAAGATCATCGATTCTTGCCAACGGGTCTTGCGCACTGCCAACCTCTTCAAGTGCTTCTCTTATTTCCATTTGATGCATCAAAAAAGCACCATCACTGGTGGTATCAATCTCATCATCAAAATCAACACCTACGAGCTTTAACAAATAGCGCGCGCGTAGGCGTGATGATTTTAAAGTTTCATTGGCTTCGTTGATTAAACCCGTTGTTTGAACAGCAACCAGACGTTCTTTATCATCCGCGTTAATGAAACGATCAGGGTGATATTTTGCTTGAAGCTCACGGAATGCAAAGCCTAGCTTTGCGAAATCAATCTCAAACGTTTCGGGCAAGCCAAAAAGTTTAAAGTAGCTTTGTTTAAAATCGAGCATGGAAATCTACCGAAAAATACATCATGGAGCTTATGCAGAAGTTCTGGCGAGCATTTAATCCTACTTACTAGGCCATCACTTAAAACTAGGGGGCTTTACAGTATAAAATTTATCGAAATTTTATACTGTAAAGCTTTCGCCGCATCCACACTCACCCGATTCGTTAGGGTTATTAAATTTAAACCCTTCATTTAAGCCCTCTTTGGTGTAATCCATTTCAGTGCCATCAAGGTAAACAAGGCTTTTCGGGTCGATGATGATTTTAAGGCCGTGATCTTCAAATACTGTATCGGTTTCTTCAACCTCGTCAGCAAACTCGACCACATACGCCATACCCGAACAGCCGTAAGTCTTCGTCGCTAAACGTAAACCTACGCCCTTACCGCGATCAGCAAGGAACGCACTAACACGTTCTGCTGCTGCATCTGTAAATGTAATTGCCATCTCGAACCTACCTACTACTATTCAACTTAATGCCTAGATTATTGCTTAGACTGAAAGTCAGCAACCGCTGCTTTAATAGCATCTTCGGCTAACACTGAACAATGCACTTTTACAGGTGGAAGCTCTAGTTCATCAGCAATATCGGTGTTTTTAATCGCTTTAACTTCATCCAGTGATTTACCTTTAACCCATTCGGTTAAAAGTGAAGATGATGCAATGGCAGAACCACAACCATAAGTTTTAAACTTCGCATCTTCAATGATACCATCAGCGCCTACTTTAATTTGCAGCTTCATTACATCGCCACACGCAGGAGCACCAACCATTCCAGTGCCTACGTCTGTTGCGTCTTTATCCATTGCACCCACGTTACGTGGATTTTCATAATGATCGATTACTTTTTCTGAATATGCCATGATTTTATCCTCTAAAGTCTGTAAGACTTAATAATTATTTGTTTATAATACTAATGTGCGGCCCATTCGACAGTACTCAAGTCGATGCCATCCTTGAACATATCCCAAAGCGGCGATAGATCGCGTAATTTTTCTACTGCCTCACGTGTTTGTTCAATTGCATAGTCCACTTCTTCCATCGTTGTAAAACGACCAATAGTGAAACGCAATGAGCTATGTGCTAACTCATCATTACGCCCTAACGCACGTAATACATAGCTGGGCTCTAGTGATGCACTGGTACAAGCTGACCCTGAAGAAACAGCAATGCCTTTGAGTGACATCATCAAGCTCTCACCTTCAACATAGTTAAAACTGATGTTTAAGTTACCAGCAATACGTTGCTCTAAGTCACCGTTTACATAGACTTCTTCCATGTCTTTAAAACCATCGTAAAGATGATTGCGCATCATTAATAAACGATCATTCTCAGTTGCCATTTCTGCTTTTGCAATTTTAAAAGCTTCACCCATGCCGACAATTTGATGTGTCGCCAACGTGCCAGAACGCATTCCACGCTCATGCCCGCCACCGTGCATTTGTGCTTCAATACGAATACGTGGCTTACGACGTACGTACAATGCGCCAATACCTTTTGGGCCGTAAATTTTGTGAGCCGAAAAACTCATTAAATCAACTTTTAGCTCACCTAAGTCGATGGGTACTTTCCCGGCGCTTTGCGCGGCATCCACATGAAATACAATTTTATTTTCACGACAAAGATCGCCAATGGTGGCAATATCTTGAATCACACCAATTTCATTATTCACGTGCATGATTGATACAACCGTAGTGTCATCACGAATCGCGTCTTTTAATACTTGAATATCGAGTAAGCCATCATCTTTAGGATCAAGATAAGTGACTTCGAAACCTTCGCGTTCAAGCTGACGACAGGTATCAAGCACTGCTTTGTGCTCCGTCTTCATCGTGATAATGTGTTTGCCTTTGCGGGTATTAAAGTGCGCTGCACCTTTGATCGCTAAGTTATCAGACTCGGTGGCACCACTGGTCCAAACGATTTCACGAGAATCAGCATTGATTAGGTCTGCAACATCTTGACGCGCTTGTTTTACCGCATCATCCGCATCCCAACCGAAAGTGTGACTGCTTGATGCAGGGTTACCAAATGCGGTATCAACCGTTAAATATTGCGCCATTTTATCCGCGACGCGTTGATCGGTTGGCGTGGTGGCTGAATAGTCCATATATATAGGGGTGATTATATTACTCATGATTTTGCATCCTGCTTTATCGTGCTTCTGGTAAATTAATTAAACTTTCATTTTGTTTTAAGTTTTGGCGTGTTGCAACCTCCAAAACCTCTCTCTTATCCATCATGTCTTGTAACGAAATATCATCTAGAAAACTTTGTATCCGATTACTTAGATCGAGCCATAAATTATGCGTTAAACAACGCTTATTCGTATCATGACAACCTCCAGCCGCATTGCCACAATTAGTAACATCAAGGTTTTCATCGACTGCCATAATGATATTTGAGACTGCAATTTCATTCGGTAAACGGCTTAGGCTGTAACCACCACCTGGGCCACGCATACTATTAACTAAGCCTTGTCGGCGTAATTTTGAAAATAATTGCTCCAAGTAGGATAAAGAAATATCTTGGCGTTCGGAGATTTCAACCAAAGAAACTGGCCCATTGCCAGCATGTAATGCTAGATCTAGCATTGCCGTTACAGCGTAACGTCCTTTTGTGGTTAATTTCATGAGGTTAACTCTAAACTTTAATATAAAACGGGGAGGTAAGTGTCTTAAAGTGTAGAGTACCTGAGTAATGCGGTCAAGTATTTAGTCGGCTTCCACAAGCTAAATGGTTTATACACAAAATTTAGTCTCGAGACTAATTTAATAGCCCGACACAACGGGCTTGTAGGGAAGGGACGAAATAATCAGTGCAATTTATTCAAAAAGACATCACGGTGTTAATTACCCTAATAAACACCCATGAATTCGGATGGCTGCGATATTCCTAAGCAGAGTTGATCAAGTCGATTAGAATTTAACGGCAATAAAACGGCCGTTATTTTTCTCTAAGTAATACGTAATGCTTTCTTGTCAGCGTGCTATCAGGCGAATAAGACAGTGCCCAGCCTATCGGCTTACGAGAAAATAAATCCATCACAATCGAAAGATAAGCCCAACGATTACCCGCCCAAATATAGGTGACATCATCGCACCATACTTTGTTAGGTTGCTTGCCCGCGAGAGCGTGCTGGATATTCCAACATAGGCTGATGAGCAGGCTTATAATCAGTTGGCTTCGTTTTATTCGACAAGCAAAGAAGTTGGGGCATACCTTGCATGAAATTCAGAAAGTTATGCACGATAGAGATGAGGTCAATCTATCTGCCCACGTGTACGGTAAATTCTTCAATGCCGTACTGTAGAAAACCGACAACATTTAAAAACTACTCGACTTACAAAATCGAATGGAAAAAGCGTTGTTAGATTGGGCAGATATACCCGATGGTAATCCAAATGGGAGACCTGTTTGTCATTTGATTGAACCGGTTGTTGCTGAAAAATAATTTCACTTACTTATTTTCTCTCAAAGCGAAGCAATCGAAGTGCATTTGCAACCACCAGTAATGTCGAACCTTCATGAATAACAACCGCAGCGCCAATATTGGCGATACCTAAAATGGTTAGGGGGATCAACAGCGCAACAATGCCTAAACTCATCCACAGGTTTTGTTTAATAATCCTTTTTGCTTGTCGGCTTAAACTTATTGCAAAGGGTAAGTTGTCTAGCTTATCCGCCATTAAAGCAATATCAGCGGTTTCTAGCGCCACATCAGAGCCTGCTGCGCCCATTGCAATGCCGACGGTGCTTTTTGCCATTGCAGGGGCATCATTTACGCCATCGCCAATCATCGCTACTTTGCCTTCTTGTTGCTTTAATTTTTCGATGGCGGCAACTTTATCTTCGGGTAATAAATTACCTAAGGGATCAGTAATTCCTATGGTTTTAGCAACAGCATCGGCTACTTGTTGATTATCACCGGTGAGCATTATCATGCGTTTAATTCCAATTTCTTTTAAGGCAGATAAGGTTGCCTTCGCTTCATCACGGGCAACATCCATCACAGAGATAATACCAAGATACTGTTGATCTTTATGCACGATCATCGCGGTATGACCTTGTGCTTCAAGGTCACTCATTTGCTGGTTTATTTCGCTTGGAACCTCTTTTCCAGTTAGTTCTTTAAGGAATTCCTGATTAAGTCCTAGGATCATGAGAAAATAGCATAATCCAAAGAAAGGGGTTATTCAATGAAACAACAAAGCTTTGCC
>Ga0256839_1000563_pt1 | contig 47492 bp, 51 predicted proteins | sample 354166metaG_FD_185968 | JGI IMG/M metagenome (GOLD analysis project Ga0256839, IMG submission 185968) | Hydrothermal vent microbial communities from Mid Atlantic Ridge, Atlantic Ocean - 354-166 | ecosystem: Environmental > Aquatic > Marine > Hydrothermal vents | place: Atlantic Ocean: Mid... | reverse complement strand
TCGTCGTGGGGGTGGGCAATATCTATGCGAATGAGGCCCTGTACGCTGCCGGCATCGATCCCCGGCGCGCGGCGGGCCGCATATCGCGGCAACGCTATCAGCGTCTGGCGGAAGGCGTAAAAGCGGTGCTGAGGCAGGCTATCGGTCATGGCGGCACCACCCTGCGGGATTTCAGCGATAGTGACGGGCGGCCAGGTTATTTTGCCCAGGAACTGATGGTGTATGGCCGTGAGGGCGAACAGTGCAAAGAGTGTGGCGCGGCCATACAGCGTATCAGTCAGGGGCAGCGTTCTACCTGGTATTGCCCCCGCTGCCAGCGTTGAATTTATACCTGAATCCGTGGGTTCAGGTATGCCTACGAGGTCTGGTCCTCTCCACTGGTATTCCTTGAAGGAGTACTAGGCTGCGCGGGCTTATCAGTTGTGGCGGGTTCACCGCTTTCCCCTTCAGCATGATCGATTCGTTGCGGGATGACCTCTACGATAACGCCCTCAGCATTGAGTTCGGCTGTTTTGGTATAGCCTGCCAGAACGGCGATCTGACGAGCCAGCGCCTCGTTGTCCGGGTCATAGGGGTCGAAGATGAGGTGAGTGATGCCAGTGATGGATTCCAGGAATTCCTCGCTGTTCTTGCCCTCTGCCGGTGGCAGGGGGAAGGTATGGCGCTTGCTGGCGATCATGGTGCGCCCGGGCCACTGGCTGGCGATCTGGAAGGGGATGTCCGGGTCTTCCGCCGCCTGGGCCAGCGAGCGAATCAGCTTATCCTGCTGGCTGACCTGGAGTTCGGTGATGGCTCTGATGCGGTTCTTGTCCATGATCATGGAGGCGGTGGAGATCACGAATATCATTCCGATGACGATACCCCGCGTGCGCAACAAGCCGACTTGGCCAATGGCCTGGTTGAAGCGCAGCAGGTGATAGGCGCCGCGCAGAAAGACCAGGGTGATGACCAGCAATGCCCAGGAACTCTCGGCCGCGCTCAGGCCGATGACAATGGCAAACAACAGGATCGAACCCAGCAGATTCGACAACAAGAACCGCCGGTCACGCCACAGAATGTAAACCAGCGCAATGGCGAAGATCCCGCCCAGGAACCAGTTGGGCGAACCGGTTACATGTGTGATGGCTTGAAAGGCCTGGGATAGTGACAGCAGGGGGTTGACCAGCCAGTCGACGTTCTGCCAGCCACCACGCATGATGAGGATGGTGCCTACGACCAGCACCAGGCCGATATACAGGTGTTGTTTCTGCCGTTCATCGATGGGATCTTTGTGCCAGCGCCAGGCCAGGGCCAGGGGATAGGCCAGCCCCATGGGATGCATGGTGATGGTGAGCCCAACCCAGAGCAGTTGGATGAAATACCAGCCGCCCAGGGGTCGTTTGATTTTCCTGTAACGATTGTCGATGGAAAGCGCGACGCCGAAGGTCAGCAGCAGGTAGATACCGATAGCGATGGCGTCGATCTGATTGATGAACAGAGGCAGAACCAGCAGCAGGGCGCAGCCGATGATGGCGGACTCGCGGTCGGCATGTTTCATGTTCCAGTGGTACAGCAGGGTGACGGCCAGAAAAGCCAGCAACATGGTGTAGACTTTGGCGGCGATGATGCTTCCAGACCAATAAAGCCCCAGGGGGATGAATAGCAGGGCGCGGAAGTCGGGAATGCCCAGGGTGACGATGGGATTCAGCACACCATCCGCGATGGACCAGTTGAGTATCAGTCCCCGCGCGGCGCCTTCATCCAGACCGTAGGGTTCAAATCGTATCAGGCCGAAAAACAGCAGGCCGGCACCCCAAGCCAGCAGGACCAGTATACCCCAGTAGCGGTCGGTGATTGTATGTGTGATAGTTCTTAAGTCTTTCATTTTATGATAGTTATAGAATCCAAAGCTGGTTGCGAATACAGTACGGATATCCGCCAGCACATGCCAACACTGGTATATGGTTGAACCGCAGCTTATTTAAATGGCCATGCAACCGGCCGGTAAGCGATGGGCCAAGCCTCGGGATTATAGCGAAGCATATCGGGCCTGTCATGATATGGTGAAAACAGGCTGGCAGAAGGCCCTGTTCGTTTGCCTGCAAAGTAACATTCTGATTCCCGATGGGAAATCATGACGTAGAAAAATTGTCAGTCATTGGGTTGCGTAACGGCGGGCATGTGCTTGCAATACGTCCGTGAGTCATGTTTAATAACACATTCAACCTGCGGATATGCCGGGGGGCGCAACTGCCGGTACCGGCCAATGATTTGATTGGTGGCAGGGAATTGTTATACTCGGCACAGTCACGTATACTGTGCGCTGGTTAAGTTTAAATAAAGACCTCGCTGGTCTCGGAATGCCCGGGGCAGGCGAATAATAAATAAACTAACAAAGAGATGGAGGTGTACCGTGCTTTTAGACACAGCAGGTGTGGTAACTTTGTATGCGCTGTGGTTCGTAGCAGCGTTCATTCTGGCAGCAATATTGCTCAAGATTAACTCGTAAAGGTTCAGCGGGGATAATCAAGCTTTTCAATAGAGTCGAAAGCCGGTGCTGTTGAACAGGACTGGGCCGTCATCGTCCGTCAAAGCCGACAAGATTGCCCTGGATCTGGTGCTGATGCAGCAGTCCTGGCCGAAGATTTAAATAACAATAGCGAGTATAAAGCGGGAGGAGGGGTCTGCAGATGCAACAAGCAAAATCAGTTGTGATAGCAATTGCCATGATCATTGGTGTTGCGTTTACCGCCAGCAGCGTCATGGCTGCGGAAGGCATGTATTCCAAGGGCACCGGCAACAAAGCCAACGGTGAGAATATTTTCAAAAACGGTAAGGGCGATGTGCCTGCCTGCACCAGTTGCCACGGTGAGACAGGTACGGGTAATGACGATCTTGGTACGCCGATGATCGCCGGTCAGTTCTTCAGCTTCCTCTTCAAACAGCTGGAAGACTATGCATCAGACAAGCGTCAAGACACCACCATGTTTGTCATGAATGCCAATGCCAAGGGTTTGTCCAGGCAGGATCGGATCGATGTGTCGACTTATCTGGCCGCCCTGAGACCCACTGATCTCGGCTCCGACCTGGCTGCCCTAAAAGAGGCCGGCGTTGAGGTGGGTACGGTATACAAGGGACGCGCGCTGGTGGAATACGGAAGCGCGGTCAGAAGTGACGGTTATAATGCTCCCAAGGATCTTGGCAGTCCAGGCAAGGGTGTGCCAGCGTGCAAGTCCTGCCATGGTTATGCCGGACGTGGTGCGCCACCCGTCTATCCGATGATAGGCCAGCAGAAGTATGTCTATCTGGTCAATCAGCTGAAGCAGTGGCGCGATGGCAGCCGTACAAACGATCCCATGGGCCAGATGCAGGCGGTCGCAAAAAAGATGTCTGATGAGGATATCCATAATGCTGCGGCCTATCTGACCAATGCCAACCCTTTGTCTAATGGCAACTTCTTCAGGCCCTACATGAACTGATCACTCAGTGAAGAAGGGAATGAGGTTTGAGCCACATTGATGTGATATGATTGCAGGCTCGCCAATTAAATGAGGGCGGTAAAACCGCCCTCATTTATCATTGGAGGAAACTGCAGAGAAGAATCTTGTCCACTTCAGCCCGTATGCCATTGAGGTAAGCCCCGGCTTTTCCAGGAGCATCAATCAGCCAGCAGTTGAGTCAAAGCGGCATACGCCTAATCCACGCCAGGTCATCTTCGAAATATGAGCAGTAAACAACCCCTCAAATCCGGCGAGAAAATCCTGTTTATCATCTTCGGCGTGTTTTTCGCACTCGCCATGATCGGATATATCGTGCTGGAAACCGTTCGACTCACGTCTGACGAACCCATGTATACCCAAACGACGTTCTTTGACTTTTCTGAAGATGGCTTGAAGGGTTCAGAGATTTACCGCAAGGCCAACTGTAATGCCTGCCACCGCGCATTGCGTGCAGGAACCAGCATGGGTCTGTCACTGGACGGGTTGGGGTCAAAATATACTGCTGAACGCATCGAGAAGTTTCTGCGTGAACCTGAGAAATACTACCATGGTCCAACTATCGATCATGGCTATCCCCCCAAGGAGGCAGCCTATGTCTCCCGAATGTCGGACGAGGAATTGCGTCTCATGGCTATCTTCATCTCGGAGTTGAAGGCTGATCCCGGCTCTTCTGTAGCCAAAACGCCACCACCAGGCCGTTCCGAATTTATCGATGCCATGGTGGGTTCGTTCGTACCACAAGAATGGAAAGAGAAATACAAGGACATAAGAGACAAGCCGCAGGAGGAAGGGGTGCAGGAGAAGGCCGATGAATGAGCCGTGGCTTCACGAGAATGAGCTGGAATACCGACGATATACGTTATGGTTTATCTACGCCTGTATCACCTACAGTATCATCGGGTTTACATGGGGGGTATTGATGGGCGGTATCCCGGAGTTTCGCTATTTTGTCGATCACCGTATACACGGTGACCTGATCGTGCGTGCCCATACCCACATCAATCTCCTGGGCTGGGTTGAAATGGCCATTTTTGCCTCGGTCTATTACATCGTGCCACGCCTCATCAAGCGGCCCATCTATAGCCTGCGCCTGGTCAAGGTGCATTTCTGGATTCATAATGTCGGCCTTGTGGGGATGGTGGTGTTTTTTACCATTGCTGGTGTGGTCGGTGGGATTTCAGGTCAGACCATGCCGCTCGAAGAGGTTGAAAAACTGGTTAAGCCGATTCTTGGAACCATGGGCATCTTCGGCAGTTTGGTCCTGCTTGCCAATATCATCTGGGCGTATAACCTTTTCAAGACTTGTTCTGGATGGGAAAAAAGCTATGGGCAGAATTAAAACAATATTTTTGGTGCTTGCTATGGTTGCTGGACTTGCAGCGTGCATGGAGTCTCCGGAGGGAACATTGCGTGTGGGGAGTCCCGCGCCCAGCATCAGGACCTTGACGCTTCCCGATGTTGGCGGAGATTTCAGCAGGATTACAACCTATCGCTATCCCGATGAGCGCATGTATCAGTACTCTCTGGATGAAGCCCTCAAGGAGGGCAAGACCATCCTGATTGAGTTCGCCACGCCCGGACATTGTACTGTTTGCGACAAGCAGTTACAGATGTTGAAGGCCATGCTGCAGAAATATGGAGATGATGTCATTTTTCTTCACATGGATCAGTATCAGAACCCGGGCGCATTCATCGCCTATCGCGTCAAGGGAGATCCCTGGACCTTTATCATCGATTCCGAGGGCATCGTGCGCTTCAAACGCCCCGGCCGGCTGCTTTACAACGAACTGGAGCCTGTGCTCAAGCGCATCATCAATAAAGATCTGGGATGATCAAGTGGCAGGCGCTACCCTCCGTTACGACCTGATTCAGGACAAAAAAGGTATGACCTGGGACCTCCTGCTATACGTGCCCACGGTCATCGCACTGCTCTCCATCGGCGTGCAGCTATGGTTTGGTCCTGAGCAGAACTGGTCCTACCTGCTCGTGTTTCTGGGTTTCTTGTTTCTCTTCATTGGGGGTAACCGCATCCTCAAGACCCGGCTCATGTTATTGCCCTCAGCGGTAATCGCCCTTGAGATCGGCAAAGACCGTATCACCATGATTCAGCGTAATGGTGAAGAAGTCGTGTTGGTGAAGGATCTCAAATTTTTCTCGGAGATAGGTGGCAAGACGTTTGCACTCACCGGGATGGATGGCACCGGCAAGAAGCAGCAGTCAATTTTTCATCTTGGACAGTTCCCGGATGAAGCCAGCTTCAAGGACGCCAAATCGCGCCTCGAGGTCTATCGTTAATCTCGATCAAACGCCTTGTAGGCTGGGCTGATAGGCAGATCATGCCGCAACGAAATCACCGGCCAACCCGTATTTTATCAACCCGGCAACAATATATATTGTTGCCGGGTTGATATGTTTGTTACGTTTTCTTGTCAGCGTGTTATAGCCAGGGAATAGGGACCGAGATCAGCCGTGAATGGAGAATGTCTCTGTGGAGCCAAGCTGCCTGATACCGTATCAATCTCATAGGCTGAGATATTGGCAGCGCCGTTGTTGGCGACATAAAGATGCTGATCATCGGGTGCGACGACCACGTCATAGGGGTACCAATCCGTGGGATAGGGTGATCCCTTGATTTCGGAGATGGCGCCATTCTCAGCATCGAGATTGAAGACGCTGACATCGTGTCCCGCCCAGTTGACGACGAAGACATGGCGTTCGCTGGAGTCCACCGTGACCGAGTAGGGCTTTGCGCCAGCAACAAAGGGGGAGCCTGGCACGGGCGTCAATTTCCCATCGGGGGTGATGGAAAATGCCGACACAGTGGTGCTGCCATAATTGGCAATATAGGCAAAACGGCTGTCGGGTGTTATGGCGATATGGATGGGGTTGTCGTCCGTTCTGGCCAGGGCGCCTGTGTCTGCCAGTGTGCCATTGTCAGGGTCGACGCGGTATATGTTGATGCTCGCATCATTAAAATTGGCAACCAGTGCAAATTTTCCATCAGGGGTCAGAGTGATATAAATCGGATGCTTTCCGGTGGTGGCGGTATGCCCGGTATTCAGCAGGCGCCCGCTGCCGGGGTCAACCTGAAAGATTCTGACTAACTGGCTGTCCTCATTGGCGACATAGACGAACCTTCCGTCCGGAGAGATGGTGATGGCATCAGGGTAAGGGCCTGCGGGAAAGGGAGAGCCGGGCACAGGCCTGAGAGTATTGTGCTGCGCATCGATTGCGAAAGCGGAAATGCTGTCAGCGCCCTGATTGGTGACGTAAACGTATTTGCCGTCTGGGGAGGCGGCCACAGAGACAGGAAACCTGCCCGTTTCAAACGGTGCGCCATTCAGGGGAATCAGCTCTCCCTTCTGATTATCCAGGCGGTAAGCGGACAGGTTGTGTCCTGCCTGGTTTGCTGAAAACATAAACTGGTGATGGATGGGATTCCCATCGTCGCCGCCGTCAGGTGTATCAGCCTGTAAGGTTGCATGGAATAGCAGTGCGCCCGCAGCCAGATTGAGAATGGTAAAATATTTTCCTACGCAAGAGATGTCAGGCATTTTTCCTCCTTTTGGCGGCTCAAGCCGGGGTTGAAGTTTTGTAAGGTACCCGCAGGACCATCACAGAGTGTATATTCCCGCGGGTACATATGTTGCGAGCGCAGTTGTTGCCGGGTTACTGCGCAACGATGATTTTTTCCAGCTCGGCAAAGGTCTTGGCGATGTCGGCCGGTTCAATGGGGGCGCCGATTTTCTTGCCGATCTGTGTCGCAGAGAATATCCCGCATATCATGGCGCTGGATTGCTTTGGGTCGCCACAGATGACCAAAGCATGGTGGCGGCCCTTGCTGATCAGGTCTTCGACGATGTCACCCACTCTGGCATTTTCGACGTCCTCTAGGCTCACGGCCTCAAGACTCGATGTGGGTGTCATGATGTCTCTTACCTGGATTTCCTGACGTGTCACCCCCGTTTTCTGAATAAGCAGCATCGGCTTTTCACCCAGTACGTCCCTGGCTGTAATGATCCCTTCCACGTTGCGCAGAGCGTCGGTTACCAGCAACAAGCGAACATTGTTGCGAATCATGTGTTGGTTACAGTCGTCCAGCAGCGTGTCGGGACGAATAGTAATGGCCTTGGTTTTTCTGAGATCGGTCATGACAGAAATGGCTGGGTCGTCTGGTGTGACCTGCTGTGTTTCAAAGGCAGGCCGGCAATAGGTGATGCTGTGATCTAATGTGGTGGTGCGCAGCGCGTGGTATTTGGTTGCCATATCAAACCCTCCTGAGATAATTCGTTATTGAAACCATATCCCGCTTGGTTTTCGGCGGAGATAAACCACCCATTCATGTGACCCCTTGTACATGAGTATATTACAGGTGCAATGAATAAGAAATTTACCGCAATTTCAATCGGGTTATTGGCATGGGGCAGTATGGGATCAAGTTCAAGCAGTCATTAGGGTGATTTTGTTACGGAAGCGGCTATTGAAACATGTTTCAATTCAGGCCTAGTGAATCAACAACCGTAAACAGGAGGTGAGCACCATGACTACCATGACCGTTGAGCCCTCTGTCATGCAGAACATGGGTTTGATCGACAGGCTGTTTCGTTTGGGGCTGGGAATCGCCATGATTGGTTTTGCATTTTATTTCGTCGCATTCACGGGTGGGGCGTCAGTTTGGTGGGAAGCCTATGCCATATTGGCCGCAATCTATCCCGTTTTGACCGGCGCTATGGGATGGGATCCGTTCTATGCGCTTTTCAGGGTCAAGAGTTGCAGTTTGACCGGGAGAAACCGTTGCGGGACCATGCCCTATGAATTCAAGGCCATGACAGGCCATACACCGGAGGTTTGCGAGATTGACAGTGAGCATAGCCTGGAATCGTGCCATGATGCAGGCGTATCGAAGCCGCATCACAAGCTCTGGCGTGTGAATCAGGATCCGATGATCTATCCGGATGATGCCGATTGGGATGAGTATCTGAAAAGAACTCATGACAGAGACGCAGCCAGCCCGCATTGAGATCGCGCATGGCCTACGCAGAGGCATCCCCTGGCGGTTCAATGCCGCCAGGGTCAGGTATTGTCATCCTCCTTGGATTCAGCCATATAAGCTTCGTAGTTGCGTCTGCGCCTGATGACATCCCATGCGAGAATACCGAGGACGACAGCCCCGATCAGTACGGCACCGAGCATGACGAGATTTTCGGTCTGTTCGCTGACCATCCCCCCGATGAACATGTGGACCGTGTAGGCCAGCATGGTGAGTGAGCTGATGCCCACGAGGCCATAGATTATAATTTCCTTGATCTGCATAGTCTTTGATTGCGATGTTTGATGTACGAAGCATAAGTCTCGCATATCACGTGCCGAGGTCAAAAAAATTGTGTGTCGAAGCACAATTGAATCGTGGGGTGATGTCGGCTGGCGCGGTCTGAATGATGTTTCAATTGAGAAAATTAGCCGTAAAAAAACAGCAATCCTGATGGCTGCCCTTGGTTATTGGGAGGGCGGTTATATGGGGGCTCAGATTTTGCATAGGACTGCGGTCGGCTTGCTTGCCGCCACGGCTTTATAAAAATAAAATATTGATTTGACGCGATTATGATAGGCTGTTGCGGAATGAATGAGGTGTGTCGCAGCGCTTGTTGACAGTGCTGACGGATAGGTGTCATCAGTATGGATTTAATCCTGAGGAACAGTTGCAATATCTGGAATTAGGTCTATAATTTATCGCTATGTGGGAAGTCATGTCTGACGATTCGCATGATAATAGCCAAGTGACGGACTAAGCTGGAATTCAAACAGTCGTTATCGAGGTTGGAAGTCTTAGGCTGCCGTGGCTGGTAAGTAGTGATCAGATCGGGAGGGGATAGGATCCCGGTCGGAGTCACTACGCGGAAGCCGGACTTTCCGGTCAAAAATAAAATAACCAGAAGAGGGGGGAATATGGAAAACAAGCTCACCTTAGGACGCTTATTCTTTGCGCTGCTCATACCTGCATTCACGGTCGGCATGGGCAACGGAAGCGTATTTGGCGCTGCCGTGATGTGCGCGGTTGGACGCGGGCCTTTTGAAAGCTGGGGAGGCTGGTATGGCGAGGCCTACGATCCCACGACGTTCAATGGGTTTGTCAACGCAGTGATGCTGGTCTTTGGTTTTGCCTTTGCCGTGATCGTCTATATCGGGATGTCCAGACATGGCGCGCTGGAGGCCAAGGGCGACAATACGGGCTGGTAAGATAAGGCTGAAACGATTTCTGTCTTGAAGATAACAATCTAAATTATCAAGGGGAGGTGTGTTATGGCTGCATTCGCCGGCGCATGTGGTGTGATTCTCGCTTTTTCAAGCATGTGGTTTTCATGGTATCTGTTGACTAAGATGGAAGAATGAGCAGCGTGACTGATCGCTAGCTGAATCGACATCGATAATAAATTTACAAGAAAGTAATTTTTAGGAGGGCGTGAAGGATGCTGTTTAAATATCTAACAGCGAAAAACGAAGACATCCCGCCAGGGACAGCAACAATCTACTTCGGTTTTTCGTCAATTCTGTGGTTTATCATCGGGACCGGTCTGGGTTCCTTCAATGCTGCCAAGCTCGCATTCCCGGATTTTGTAACGGGAACCGAGCTTTTTGCATTTGGTCACATGCGTCAGGTACACGTGCTCGCGGTAATTCTGGGCTGGATCTCCATGGCGTTCGCCATGACCATGATGTATATGACGCCGGCGTTGGGTAATACCCGTCTGTGGTCTGAGAAGCTAGGTGTATGGACTGCCTTCCTTTGGAATGTGGGTTTGTCGCTGGGGCTGTTTCTGCTGTGGCTGGGTTTCACTTCTGGTCGCGAGTATTCAGATTTGATCTGGCCTATCGACTTGGTGGTGGTCTTTGGTGTCCTGCTACCCTTGGGTATCAATGTATGGATGACCATAGCCCAGCGTAAGACACAGGGTATTTACATTACCAACTGGTTCTTCGGTGCATGTATCTTTATGGTGATCATCGTGTTCCTGGTAGGTAACTCCGCCGAGCTGTTCAACCTTACCGGTCTGACGGAAGGCTACCTGACATTCTGGTTCGCCCATAATGTACTGGGGCTGTGGATTACGCCGGTTGCTGCGGCTATCGCGTACTACACGATTCCCAAATTGTCAGGTAACCCCCTCTACTCGCATCGTATCGGTCACCTGCATTTCTGGGCGATCATTGCTTTCTATTCCACTCCTGCTTCGCATCATCTGCTGTCTGCGCCGCTGCCCGAGTGGTTGAAGTCCTTTGCTTCAGTGGAAGGTGTATTGATCCTTATCCCGGCGGTGGCATTCGTGGCCAATATTCTCCTCACCATCAAAGGGCGTTGGAGCATGTTTGTCGAGAACATTGAAACCAAGTTCTCCATCACGGGTGTACTCTTGGCCATCCCCCTGAACATGCAGGGTGGGTTTCAACAGACGCGAGCCATTAACTGGTACGTGCATGGCACGGGCTGGATCGTTGCACACGCTCACTTGGCCTTGCTGGGTATGTCCAGTTTCCTGGAGATTGCAGCGGTCTACTTCGGTCTGCAGCAAATGCTGAAGCGCAAGCTCTATTCTCTGGCATTGGCCAACTTCCACTACTGGTTTGTCATCATCGGGTTCTGCATCTACTGGATCTCCATGACAATCGCGGGCCTGATTCAGGGTGGTGGTAAGATCTACGAAGTACCATATATTGACGTGGTAATCGCAGAGCACCCATACATGATCGCTCGCTGGATCGGTGGCACCATGGTATTTACCGGTAACGTGGTCTGGCTGTACAACATGTATATGACTGCCCGTGAAGGTACGGTAGTGCCGAAGGGCCGCTATGCACATGAGCTGGCTTACGAGAGATAAGTACCGGCATCTATCTCAACAAGCAATAACATTTGATGCTTCATAAAACGAATGAAATGAGCATCAACCCTTAAAAAATCCCCACCGGCGATCTGGCCGGTGGGGAAGGGTAATAAAAAACTAGGGGAGGAAGTATAAGTGGCTTTTCAAAATTATAAGCTAGGATGTGCAGGAATCGGCGGGATGTTTGGCCTGTCCATGTCGATTACCTTGTTTTTCCCAAGTTTCGACTTCATTTCTGCCGAGTCGACATGGGTAGGTCTGGACAAGGCCTTGTCAAACGGGCGAACCATGGGGTGGTCGTTCGAAGATCCCTTGGTGCGGGGAGATGGAAAACCGCTGACCGTTATCTTGGACAAGGATCCCAAAACCGGAGAAACAATCGATCCGCCAGTGCGCGCCTACGTCTACAAGCCAGGCACACCATTGGCGTCACCTATCAATCACCCTAACAATCTGGGTCCAACGGTCAAGAGCCTGGGATTCAGCAAGGGCAAGATAGATCAGGCCAGCAAAGAGGCCGGCGCGGTCTTCACCATCAGCTATGCCGATGTGAATGGCGAGGAATGGGCCTATCCTGAACTTGCGTCTGTAACACGGGGTTGGACCGTTGAGGCTACCCTGGCAACCGCTGGAGATGAGAACACACGCTATGTCGGAAAGGGCAAGCAGGTCTACACCACGGAGCAGTGCTGGTGGTGCCACACCCTGCTGCCTGAACATACGCAGGACTGGCAGGTGTTCGGGTGGCCTCCGTACCAGGGAGACATGAACGGTGAGATGCCGACTGCTTTTGGTTCTGACCGCAAAGCCCCGGATCTTCTCCACGTTGCATCCAGAAATTCATCGCGTGAATGGATGATGATGCATTTCTTCAACCCAAGGCTGGTGCAACCCAATTCTATCATGCCCCGATTCGATTATCTCTGGGGTAAGGTGGATGTGAATGGCAACCCCATCGATTATGCCAAGTGGCGCAAGGAGTACGAAGCATATAGAAAGGGTGAGGTCGCTTATCCGCCTGAAGTGCCGGAGTATGCGCGTGATAGTGAAATACGTGCGCTGATCGATTGGATTCTAACCAGCTTAAAATAAACGGGGGAGATAATAATGGCTTGGAAAATGGATAATCCTCTATACTGCTTGGCAGATGAAGAGGAAGCGAGAAAGGCTCTGGAACTCTGGGAGTCTGAAAAACCTGGTGGTTTGTGGGAAGGCAATAACCGCTTGCCCTATCCTTTGACATGGTTGATCGCACTGATCATCCTCACGGCATTCATGATCACCATGCCGATTTGGGGACAGAGGCCTACCGCAGAGCTGTATGCGCCAATGGTGGAGCTCATGGATTCACCCGAGGTGCAAAAGCTGGCCACTGGACCTGAAAAGATTGCCTATCTCACCGAGAGGGCAATGGAGGTACACAGGAATGCAGAGGATTCCAGACTGCCAGGTTTGCTGGATCGCCATCCGATCTCCTGGGAGGATCTGCAACTGGCAGCGCCGGGCATTCGTGAAATCGTTGCCGGTGGTGGTGGCACCTATGGTCCTGAGAGTTACAACGTCATCGGTGACCAAGTCGTGCTGGCGAATTTCTCAGGAAGCTGGCGTCCCGATGGAAAGCGCGAACGTGTACAACCATGGTGGGATAAAGGTTACACCATCGACGTTTTCTACGTGAGTTATTTTATAATAGCAATGGTAATCGTATGCAAGCGTCTGCCGCACTTCTCGCAGAAGCCTGACATGTCTAAAGCGTCATAACCAAATACTGGGAGAACGGTAAAATGATTGATGTAGATTATCCACCTTTGATTTTTGGGCTTCTCATACTCTTGGTGCTCATCGCTCCTGCCTGGTACGGCATGGCGCTGGTGGACAAATATTGGGCCAAGAACAAAGCAGAGGAAGCAGCAAAGACTGTACATGAGGACGACGTTTTCAATTAATAACTGACTCCTGGGTACAAGATAGTAGCAGTAGATAGTAAAAGATGCCGCTTTATAGCGGCATCTTTTTTTTCTCTGCCTCACAGGAGTGCCAATGTTATTTGTAATTAACTGATTATACGGCTGCTTTTCATTGCAGTGTTAGATGTGGCTGAGAGCTTTCAGGCTACACTCGATCAGGTCAATGGGTTACAATATGGAGTAGTTGGATAAGCTTTTTACCGAGATGATAGGGATGTTTTGCCACAGTGTCTGCCTCCTACTATTTCAGATGTCCATTAATAACTTTTCAATTTAGAAGCTGTCAAATAGTAATATGTTCTCCTTATTTATAGATAGACTGACTACATTTTGGGCCGCTAGCATAGGGGACCCGATTTTTAATTTTCTGGTTCAGGCTCAGACTGACAATAAGGATTTGTTATGGGGCATGGACCTCAGTATCGAGAGCCTCCGTTCCCAGGGGACCAGTAATTTTATTTTCGGTTTCCTGATCGTTTCCTTGATCGTCTATGCGATGATCATATTCATATACTGGCCCAAGGATAAGAACAAGGGGGGGCTCAAGACGGGTGAAAAATATATGATGGGGGCGATCATCCTCAGCATATTCATTGCGGTATTTTTTGGCTATCTCCAGCTGATCGACGGCTATCTCGTATAATTCGGAGGAATGAATCATGAAAAATTTCATAGAAAATTTGCCTGATGGCTGGACGATTTATGTCTGGATCGTTGTTGCGGCGGGTATACTCATCGCTGCGGTTTTCGGTCTGCGATGGGCCGCCAAGAACGAACAGTTCGACGAGGACATCAAGTATGTGGTGTTCGATGAAGACGATAAGGACAAAATGGACGAGGACGAGTTTAAAAAGATGCAGGAGGTTCATGCCGAGCAGGTTGCAAAGCGGCAAAAATATCTCAAAGAGAAGGCGGAGCGCCTGAACAAGAAATATGAAAAGAGGTGAACGGAATATCTATATTACTATTGCCGTATTGGTGGTGGTGATGGTTGTCTACAGAGGCTATCAGGAAATCGAAAACCCGGATCCTGGCATCCCCTTTTACACGACAGCATCTCAGGAGCTTCAACAGAAGGCGGATAAGATATACAAGGCCAATAAGTGTTCAGATTGCCATACTCTGTGGATGGTACGGAATATGATGGCCAGCGTTCCAGCGCCCGCCCTAGACGGAATTGGAGCCATCAGAAATGAGGAATGGTTCTATAACTACCTGTCAGCGGAGAATCCGCAGGATATCCTTCCAACCCGTCTGAGCAATACCTATAAAATGCCATCATATGCTCATCTGCCAGAAGATGATCGCCGGACATTAGCGGCTTATCTGGCAAGCCTGAAGGTGGAGGACTGGTATCTGGAGGAAACCAAAAAGGCCGAATATGAAAAACTGACCGGCAAAAAATATCAGCAATAAACAATGTATAAATTCAGGGTTACATGGATGGATGTAGGGATGGGCACCTTGGCCATCCTGGCTGGATCGGTTGTCATCTACATCGGCGATAAGGTGACGGGTGTCAACCTCGAGATGTTCTATGGCGTTGGAACATTCAGTCCACTGTGGGTCGTCAATCTGTTTTTCGTTCCGTTTCTGGCAGGGATAGTGGTTTCCCTGATTTTTGGACTGGGCGGTAAGATCCTGGCGCATCTGGCGCCATTGCCAGTGCGTATCCTGAGCTATTATGAAGTCAATAACATGCCAGTGGCGCCTGAGTTTGGCGTTGTGCTGCCCATGGGATACTGGTTTCTGGTTTTGATCCTGGCCATGGAATTTGCCGCGATAGGAGGCGTCGTTGGTGAAATCCTGGTCAAGAAGACATATGGCAGGACGGATAAGAGGCTTCTGCACAAACGGTATCAAAAAACATCACAAGCGTCAGCACAGGCAACTGGCAAGGAAGAGTAGCAATGAGTATTAGCTATACCAAGAAGATTCCCATAAGCAAGAGCCAGATAGAACAAAGGCGTCGCTTTCTTGCGGCGACATTTGTAAGTTGTATTGTTCTGGTCCTCGTTGGGGGAACAGTGCATGTGGTTTCCCTGGGCAGTAACCGCATGGCGGATATGCGGGACAAGGTAGCCTACGATATCGAGAAACTGGATACCAAGCTGAGAGCGGCGGGGGAAGATATTGTTCGCCATTCGATTCACGAATTTGGCCTTGATGAGATTCAGCCCTATACCGTCGAGGAGGTAGAGGCCCTGCTCTCACCCGAGCAATGGGCGGAACTGGACAGCATGGTGGAAATCCCGGCAGGGGTTTTCTACATGGGCACCAATTTCAAGCGCGCTGATGTGCAGGATCAGCCTCGGCACAAAGTTGAATTACCTGCATACAGGATCGATAAATATCCGGTGACCAATGCCCAGTATGCGCGTTTCATTGCCGCCACGGGAAGCCGGCCACCCATGCATTGGGTTAAAGGCAAAATTCCGCAAGGACTCGAACTTCATCCGGTGACCATGGTGTCATGGTATGACGCATTGAATTACGCCAACTGGGCCGGCAAGCGCCTCCCGAGTGAGGCGGAATGGGAACGGGCTGCAAGAGGCACGGAGGGGCGCCGCTGGCCCTGGGGCAACACGATGGATCCACAGAAATTGAACACCTATTACCAGGTAGGCTCAACCACCATAGTGGGCAGCTATCCGGAAGGCGCAACCCCTGAAGGCATTCTGGACATGTCGGGCAACGTGAGCGAATGGGTGGCCGATGATTTTGAGCCATACCCTGGATCGATGGCGCCGGACGAGATCTTCAAGGCCAAAATACCTGAAGTGCCTAAATCTGCTGCCGAGCGCTCCATGAAACTGGTGGAATTCGTGAGTACCAAGGAAAAATACAAGGTGTTGCGGGGTGGTTCATGGAAGAGCGATCCCTTCTCGACCTCAGGCTACCACCGCAACTTTTCGTGGCCGAACTATGCCTCCAATTTCTTCGGCTTCAGGTGTGCACAGGATGTTAAATAAAATGTATAAAATACTATCACTATTCTTGTTGTTGGCCGGGCAGACCTCTGTGGCCCATGCAGCGGACAGTTATCGCTGGCTGCATGTTACTATCGATACGCCATGGGCTATTTTCATTTTTCTGTTGCCCATGGTGTTAATCCCCATCATATTGATGGCGATACTCTATTGGAAATTTGCCTTCCAGGCTGCGGCCAAGGACAACGAAAAAAATGTAAAAGAAGACAGTCTGGACAAGGGAGGCGAATAATCAACTGTGAGGGTTGTGTGTTCTGCCTGCTGGGGGTGTATGGTGGATGTTGCATATTTCTGGTGGGGGAGAAACACCAATTGTATCAGAGCTGATATCCTGCAATAAGGCCAGTATACCGCCCAGGGAGCACTGCCTCCTTAATTTCTCTGAGCTGACCGCAGAAAATCCAAGCATTGACTGAAGGCGGCATGCCTGGTTGAGTAACGGACTCGACTGACATGGCAGGACAATAAGTACATTGTCCTGTTTGTAATTGTAAAAACAATAATGATTGATTGGTAACGAATACCAGGAGACCTGTCTTTATGATGACAATAGCAAGAACAGGATGGACAGGTGGCATGAGTTTATTATGCCTCCTGATGGTGCTGGCATACGGCATGGCCAATATGGGAGTAGCCTGGGCTGAGGAAGAAATGGATGATGGTCTCAAGGTCATGCAGGCCTTCACCGAACAGGAGCAAACCGAAAGTGATCTGGTAAAAATTGAGTTGGAGCAGAAACGCCTCATCATGTTCATCATGGGGGTGTTTCTGCTGGTGGGCGTTATAGCCACGGCGGGCTTGGGCATAGCCATGGTGTTGTTTGGAAAACAAGTATTTATTGCGCATATGATTGGCGCGGGGTTCACCGTTTTCCTTGCCATCGTTCATGCGGTAACGGCTATTGTGTGGTTCTTTCCTTTCTCCTGGAGCCTGTATTAACCCGATTGCTCGATATACAGTATGCATCGATGGTACGTCCTTGCTGAAAGTCAACATCGTGACTGATGGGCGTATCTGACTATAGAGGCAAAAGCTGGCCATGGCTTTTGCTCTGTCTCTATTTCCTTTCCGGTGTGGTCGGTGTGACCTATGAAGTATTGTGGGTCCGCATGCTGTCCATCTTATTCGGCGCCAGTATCTTTGGCGTAATCATTACCCTGGCGGCCTTTATGTCGGGCCTGGGGCTGGGGAGCTTCGTCGGGACCTGGTTGGCAAGGAAGTTCTCCAGGCCGCTTATCGTTTTTGCCTTGCTCGAAGGGGCGGTTGCTCTATTTGCATTCATGATGCCCGGCCTGTTTGCCTCGGTCGACGCGTTGCTGAGCCAAGTCGCAGTCAATGCACCCTTGTCGGAATGGTATCTCCTGCAGTCGACCGTTGCTTTCCTGATCCTGTTCGTACCGGCAATGGCGCTGGGAATAGGTTTTCCACTGATTCTCAAGTGCTTCGAGGCAACACCAGTCAGCCTTGCATCTATCTACGGACTCAATACCCTCGGTGGGGCACTGGGGGCTTTGCTGCCCTTGTTGTTGCTGCCTGAAATGGGTTGGGTGGTATCCATCAGGCTCGTCGCATTGCTGGGCATGGCAATCGCGGTTTGCGCCTTTCTCATTGCAATAAAGGCAAAGCCAGCAGGCCACCCTGTGGCCCGGAGCAAGGCGCATTCAATACCACCATGGTCGGCCCTTTTGTTGTATGCCGGAATCGGCGCAGCCGCCCTGATCCTTCAGTTGGGTTGGACGAGATTCTATGGAATGATCCTGCTGCGGACGGAGTATGTCCTGGCTATCATCCTGTTCGTTTTCCTGGTCGGTCTGGGGCTCGGCAGCTTGCTGGCAAAACATATTTCCCTGCGGCATGGCCTGGGCTGGTTTCCCATCATCGCAGGCCTGTTTGCGCTGCTGAGTCTTTGGGGCTTGCCTGAGTTGGCCGCCTGGGCGGATCATGCCCGTTTCGATTCGCTCAGCGAGGCGATGACAGCGCAGCTTCTGGCCCTGGCCCTGTTGACCCTGCCCACCACCTTGATACTGGGCGCCTGGTTACCCATGCTGAACCGGCATCTGACACAGGAAGGCGCCGGATCGCAGGCCGGTGCTGTTACCGGGGCCTGGCTCTATGGCGCCAACTCAGTGGGGGCCGCCCTCGGTGTACTCATTGCCGGTTTTCTGCTGGTGCCCTATATGGGGACTGCGGCAACAATCAGCCTGGCAGCGCTCATGCTTTTTGCCTGTGGCATGAAATGGTCACAGTTGCGCAGGGGCTGGCTGGCTGCTCCCTTGTTGATCGCATTGGCCTATCCTGTCGCCACCATGCCGCCTGTCAGCCAACTGTTGCCCAAGGCCCATGCTGACAGCCGGGATCTGTTCGTACAAGAAGATATCCTTTCCATTACCCATGTGGTGGAGCAGCCTGATGGCCAGCGTTTGCTGCTGTCCGACCTGCGGCGCATGGATGCATCGTCGGAACCCACGGCCGTTACCGTTCAGAAAAACCAGGCCCGCCTGCCTTTGCTGCTTCATCCGGAACCACGTCAGGTATTGTTCCTGGGGCTGGGGACTGGCATTACGGCTGCGGGTGCGCTGGATTTCCCGCAATTGAGGGCGGAGTCGGTGGAATTGTCTGCCGGAGCCATCGAGGCCGCCAGCGCATTTTTCTCACCGGTGAATGCCGATGTCATGGACAAGATAGCGGTGAGCCACGACGATGCCAGGCGATTTCTACGCGCCGCAGCGCAACGCTATGATGTCATCATCGGTGATCTGTTCCACCCTGATCTCGTGGGCCGCAGCAACCTGTTATCAGTGCAGCAGTTCAGGCGGGCCAGGGAGCGCCTCACGGAAGAGGGCCTGTTCGTGCAATGGCTGGCGCTTAACCAGTTCGATACCCGTTCCCTGGAGACCGTCCTGAGAAGTTTCCAGCAGGTCTTTCCCCAGGCCGTTCTGTTTGTCGATGGCCTCAGGCTGGCCATGGTGGGACCACACAGCGACTTGGGGGGCGCTCCGGCTATGCTGGCCAACCTGGCGCGCATGGGGGGTTGGCAGCAAACAGCGGTCACGGGTGGAGAAGGCCCCTGGACCTGGCTGGGGAGGTACTGGGGTCCTATCCGCGTTGCCAGCGGTCCTGTACAGGACGAATGGGCGCCACGCATTGAATTCAGCCTGCCACAGTTACGTTATACCCAGGCGCACGATATGAGTTTACTGATTCTGCGCCTGCTGCAGCAGCGTCCCCCTGTAGAGGCGGCCAGCAGCGCGCTCCAGGTGCCGCCAGATAGCCGTGAAGTCTTCGAGCGCGCCTACATTGCATCGGAACTGGCCATGCGCAGTCTGAACGCAACGCTCAACAAGAAACCCCGGGAGGCGCAGCAACTGATGCGTTTTGCCTATGATGCCAACCCCAGGGACCGCTGGGTCGGTTTTGACATTGCCGACAAGATGTTCGCGTCCCTGGCGCAGGCTGCCAATAAGGGACTGAGCCGTAGGGATGCGTTGTTGAAAATACTGTCCATACGGCCGGATCACGCCGGAGCGGTCAAGGCATTGTGGCAGTTGGAAAGGGAAGCCGGAAACCATGAAAAAGCCGACAACTATCTTATCTATCTGCGGGAACTGAGCCCCTTGGATGAGGTGGTCCGGCACAAGGGCGGGTCATAATCATCCGGACAAAAAAAGAGCCTGCGTAAACAGGCTCTTTTTCGTTCTTCCTGGCGTCTGTTGCGCCATGCTTGCAAGCTTACACGGTGATGCCGCTGATCAGATCTCCCCGCGGGATTTGCGCTTGCTGACATCTTCCAGGCCGATGTTGGTGATGACGATGCCTGCGACGATGAGAAATCCGAAAACGAAGATTGGTACCAGTAAGTTAATGCCGAGTTCTTCTACCATTCCTTTACCCCTCCATCATATTTTGTATGCATATCCCCTTCTTCACCGGGGGAATCGAGAACGTTAAATATAGCCAATATCGGAGTAAAAGGCAATAAGTTTTTCTGACTTTTCCTTTGTGTAGATGATCGCCAATTCCTTACTGAATCAATATGTTAAGCGGTGCCCTGTTGTGCTTGGGAATTCCTGGGAATACTTGCAAGAGCAAAAATGTTTGTATAAAGTATATTGAGCACAACAGGAAAGCATAGAGTCCTACCTGATACTTTTTGAAATGCCGCGCCAACCCTTCAGGGGATTGCACAGGCAGGGGGAGGGTATCATGTGCTGGATACATATAACTGATAATTTAATATAATAAGGGGTACTCAAAATGAATCTGAATTTCCTACTTGTACTGTTCGGTATCTCGATCTTCATATTCGTATTGCTACCAGCGTTGACGATATAAAGCTCTGAGCCCATTTTCCGATAGCTGGTGGTACGCCACTGGTATAATCAGGATCGATTCAGAGTCAATCTGCAGCGGGCCTGGCCAACGTCACGAAGCAGCCAGGCCCGCTCAATCCGCCCTCGGTAGATATCATTTCCGGGGACACAAATCTTCTTAATATCCTGTTTACTGCGTTCTTGGCTACGTAGGCATGAGTGCGCGCACCCTGCATTTTTATACACTATGGCGAAGGCGTGTCTGGGTTGAGAGGGAAATTGAGGATCATCTCGCGGTCATCGTGTTCCAGGCGAACTGAGAGTGAATCCTTCTCCGGATCCTCGACGAACACGGCACGGCGGTAGACTCCCACATGCCCGTCCTGGATGCCCTGATGCCACTTCCCGGTGTTATTAATACGCATGGAGACGACGAGATCACTGGCTGGGCGCCGAGGCGGGCGCGTGGCAATGACAAGGAATTCATTCATCCCCCTTTCTGCGCGGCTGGGGCGCGTTTCAATAGTGATATTGATATCTTCCCATTTTTTGGTGGGATAGACCGGGATGTCGCTGGGGGCGCAGGCGGCTGTGAGCAGGGCCAGAATAACCAGCCCGATGAATTTGTTTGGGGCAGTCATCATATGAGTCATTCCTTGAAGCGTTATTCAGTACCCGTATTATCCTTGGCTGCCGCTGCCTTTTCTTTTTCCTCCTGCTCCTTTTTCTCGGCGCGGGATATGCGGTAATCAACCAAGTAGTAGATAACTGCTGCCATGCTGACCACCCAGGCAACGGCAGCCGGTATACCCCAGTCAAACCAGGGGCGCTCGAATCCGGGCCGCACACCCCAGAAGGGGAAGGTCAGGCCCACGGCAACCAGCAAAAGAATGAAGAACAGTGCAATGAACCAGTAGGGAATCTTGTGATCCGATTTCTCGGACATGTATTCGACCATTTCCCAGTCTTCCAGGCCACGTTTCTCTATTCGGTCATTGGCATTTTTGTAACCCAGGTGATCCTCGCGCTCCTCTCCCCATTCTACTTCATCGATGGGATTGACCAAGGGTTTCTTGTTTTGCGGTGTATCGTTCATGGTTATCATGCTCTAGCGTACATAGTGTTGAAAATTGTAGCTTTCCTGCCAGCCGTCTTGTGAGACAGCGGTTACCCGAATGGTATAAAGCCCAGGTTCCAGAGAATCGTCGATATAGAGATTGAGATCCTTGCGGGTTGCGGTCTCAAAAGTCACCTGCTCGGTGTCTAGCTCGTACAGTTGATCGGAAATTCCGGCGACCGAAAAGCTCACAGTCGCCGGCTCATAGCGTTTGTTGGCGATGTTGATGCGGTAGTTCTGGATCTTATCGCCATGGCGGATGTCGGCACGGTAGACGGACAAGTGGTAGGGTTTATAGATGACCAGTCCCCAAATGAACATACCGATGGCCAGCACGAAGACCGGCAATACCCAGGAGGCGCGCCGTGCGAAGGAAGCCAGGCTCATCCGGTTCTTGATGTCTTCCTTGTCTGTGCGCCGGCCGAATTTGTAATGCAACAGGCCCTTGACGCCGTCCTTGCGGTGCAGGTTGTCACATGCCGTAATGCATTCCCCGCAGTTGGTGCAGCTGTCGTAAGTCGCTGTGTTGCGTGGATCCGTATCCACGGGGCAGACCGTGGCGCAGTAATTACATTTGCTGCACTCGGCGCCCCGCCCGGCATCGTATTCGATATGCAGGGTATCCCGGGTCTTGAACAGGAATTGCCAGATGCGATAGATGCACATGTAGCGGCACACATAGTGTCTGACCACGGCGATGTTGGCGAAGGCGATGAAAACGAAGACTGTGTAGATCCAGTGCAGCGAGCCTGCCAGTCTGGGATCTTCCTGGAAGGTGATAAAGGACCAGATGGCGCCCGGTGGAAAGAAATACAGCAGGGGCAGCAGGGAAACCAGCATGGACATGCCGAGAATACTGAGAAAGAGCAGGAACCAGTTTTTCTTCTTGTTTTTTCCGGAGGAGACTTTGACATTGGATTCGTCATCGCCCCAGTTGATCAAGGCGCGCTTGCCCAACAGCCTGGATGTCGTTTTGTTGGCCCACGTCGACATGGTATTCTGTGGACAGGCCCAGCCGCAGAATACCGTTCCAAAAGAAGAATACAGCAGAATGAGCAGGCTGGCGATGGCGAGCCAGAAGCCGAACACGATGAAGAAATCGGAAAACCAGATCTGATGGTTGAGTATGACGAAGCCGGAAGAAAGGTCGATGCGGAACAGGCCGGTCGTGGGAATCAGCACCAGGAGTGCCAGGAAACCGATGCGTGAAGCCATGCGTACCCATGACAGCCTTGGCTTCTTTATTTCCTGGGTGATTGGGATGTCCTTGAATGTCGTATTACTGCTCATGGGTGTCATCTATATATAAAGCAAATAACGCTGATACAGATCTGGCGGCGATGCCACAGACCTTTACTCTGACTTGATCACGGTGTAAGTTATCCCCCCACCACTACTATGCAGAATGCCCGGAGGGTGCTGGTCAGCAGTGGTGCTTCAATTATATCCCATGCGGTACCCGGACGTTACAGATTTTTTTCGGAACTGTATCTGCATGAAAATTCTAACATTATTTGGGAGCCTAGTCATGCCAATACAGCGCACAGCAACCCTCCTGCCGGCACTCCTGTTGTTGATGGTTATTACCCTTACAGGGTGCGGAGAGTCAGGACCGGCTGGTCCGTCCGCCGAGGAAATCGGAGAGCAGTTCTATGTGGCCTTGAAGCAGGGCGATTTTGCCAGTGCGGCGGAGCTGTACGTGGAAAAGCAGCCGCGCGCCGAGATCATCCGGCAACTGGAAGAGTATCAACAGAAGTTGGGAGACCTGGAGAGCTACAAGTTCAAGGATATCGTGGTCAATACGGTATTCAGCGGCGTACGTTACATATTGCGCTACAACACCACGTACACCAATGGGACCCGGGCAACTGAAGGCCTGATCATGTTTCAGCCCGTGTCCGACAACATTATCCGTATCGAGATTCACAACGTGCAGACCAGAAGGCCGCACTGAAGCGGCCAGGTTTTATTTGAAGTTCAGGTTGAGCATCTTGCCGCCCGTTTTTTCGGCAAGGGAGCGGTATTCCGCCTCTGTGGGAGGGTCCAGGCGTCCCATGGGCAGGGTGAAGACCGGGCTGGGAATGTTGGTGTAGTGGATGACATCGTCTGAGGGTTCATCGCCGATGAGCATATAGGCGCCAGGAATGGGCGCCTCGTTGGCAGCGACACGGAACGCCCGGCCGATGGTTTCCCGGTTGCCCACGAAGGGGGCCTCGCTCATCAGATTGTCGAACATTTCGGCCATGGTGCCGGTGCTGGTGACCGCGCGATTGTCCGAGAACCAGGTGATGGCGTTCAGTTCCTTGTTGGCGCGAATGACGATAAGGCGCAGAATGGGTACCAGGAATATGGACACCCCGTGCATGGAGCCCGTGGCGTCGACGACCAGGTGGATATCCTTGCCGGGGATGTCCTTCAGGCCTGCGACGAAAAGATCGAAATCCTTGCGTCCAATGCTGGCTGAGTCGAGGATGGTTTTGATCTGGGTTTCGGGATCGGTGATGATGACCCGTTCGAGATCTTTTTTGAGTCTTTCCTTGTCTGCTTCAGAGAGATTTACCTGTTCACGCAGTTTTTCCACTTCCTTCTGCAGTCGCGGCAATTCATTTTCCTCCGCAAGTCGTGAGGAAATGAGGATGATCACCAGCAGAAAGATGAAGGTGGCCAGCATGAGCAGGGCCACGTCGGAGAAGCTTTCGTGAATATTGGAGGAACTGCGCTTTCGTTTATAGGCCATGCTTCTGCTACATGAGTGTCAGCACGCCCTAGTTGCGCAGAGCACGGCGCAGCTTGCCCCACCACGAGCGGTTGATCTTGTTCACCATGCGGATTTCATTCTTGAGGAGATCTGAATAGTACATCTGCAGCACCACCGAGTCACGCAGGGTCTTCTCCCTGTCGTCCTCGTCGTTGAGCTGGTTGAGCTTCTTTGCTTCGTCATGAAATTCGTGCATGGCGACCCTGGTATCGCTGAGCGCCTCGCGCAGCAGCCGCACGTTGGCCCCCAGGCGCTCGATCTCCGCATTGATGATCCGCATGTCCCGCTCAAAGGTGGGTTTGATGTCAGAGGCGCAATAGACCATGCAGATCTTCTTGAGGATGTCCGTGAGATTGTCGATGCCGCCATCGGTGATCAGGGCGAAGACGCGCAGCAGGATCCCGCCCAGGACAGAACCCAGCAGCGTCGTATAGAAAGCGGTGCCCATTCCCCCCATGGCGCGTCTCAAACCATCGATCAGGCGGCTCTGGTCATGCCCCAGGGCATCCAGGGAGGTCGTCAATCCGGTCAGCGTCAGGGTGAGGCCGATCACCGTTCCGATCAGGCCCAGGGTAATGAGAAGATTACCCATGACTTCAACCACATGGCTCTTGCGGCGGTAGTCGGCAAGCTCCACCTCGATCAATGACTCGATGTCCGGCGTGGCATTTTTCTCCAGGATATCCTTGAGCGACAGGAAGAAACGCTGGATGGCATGGAAGTCGCTCTGCGGTTTGACGCCGTGCAGACTTTCCTTTTTGGCGATATCTCCAAACCTGACCGCCTGCATGGCCTCGTTGGTAATGGCCAGTGTCAGGTGCAGGCTGATCAGGAGCCCCAGAAGGAACATGCCAATGATCACCCAGGTGATCTTGCTCTGGTCCTGCTTGATATGTTCCCAGACGTCGGTGTCGAGGTAGAGAACAAAGTAGACCGCAATGGCCGTTGACGCCCAGCCCAGCCACAACAGGATGGTTCTGAAAGTCTGCTCGTGTACGAGTTGTCTACGTCGGGCCATTAATGATCTGCTGCATGAGCGCCTTGTCCGGGCGCCATGACATTTGTAAGTGAGCGCGCGCTTGTGATTTCAAACAACGGGTTGAATCAGTCCTTTGCATGGGCGTTCCTGCCACTGCCCGGCAATGACACAGCTATGAAGGTTATATTCCTTTAATCCGCTGCGGTTTTCAAGGGCGGTGCATGGAAAAGAGGCATAAATAAAAAAGGCCGGATGGAAGCATCCGGCCTTTTTTACGTTTTGACAGTAACTTGCTGGGCGGCTTACAGCGCCAGGCTGTTGGCGACGCCAAAGATCAGCACACCCCAGATACCCAGGACTGCGATGACAATGAAACCGTCAAGTTTGCTGATGTCCATCCAGTTGTCTCCACTCATGTTATTTTTCCTCCCGGTTCAGACGTTGTTGTTGATTTTAGCGCTAGCGACGTAGTGCTTGGCCTCAACTATGGCATATTATGAGCAGAAAGGTCAACAATTAAGGTCGCGCGAGCGGGAATCTCCCTGCCACATAACCACTTGAAAATAAAGGTTATGTGTCTTGCGAGGGGGAAGGGTTGGGTAATCTGGTCGTAGTGACGACTCTGGTTTTGCGGGCGATTGTCAGGGCCTGGCGCGCGCCTTCAGGCGTTTCTTCAGGAGGGGGCTATCCCGCCAGTGGCGCAGTAACAGTATCTTGTCGCCGCCGCGTTCCTCGCTGCAGCGCGGGCAGGTGAGATGGCACAGGTAGAGCTCCTTGGGAATCCGTCCTTCTTCCATAAGGGTCATCTGCATCTTCCGTACTGGATTGGAAAGCATGCTGACATTGCCGTGGTGGAGAAAAGCCCTGACATGATAAGGGGTTGGCAGATTGTGCACATGCCGGGAGAGGGAGGTGGTGTCCTCCAGCAGGCGGGTGATGGAGCCACGCAAGAGACCGGACCGCGTCAGGATCAGCCGCGGCCAGGGTTCCTTGAGGTGCAGGGCGTCGATGGCCTGCTGCTGGCGCTGCAGATACATCTCGTAGGCGAGGGGCATGTGCATGAACATGGGGATGGGCAGGGTGTGGACACGGTAACCGCCGAGATCGATATCCGTATCGTGCCAGTCCGGATATTCCGGAGGGCAGCCACAATCAGGGGGCATGGCGCCGCGAAAAAACGGCCTTGGCCGTCATGAATACGTTGGTGAAGAATACCCAGAACCCAATGCCCATGACGGTGGATACGGTGGCAATGATGGGGCCATAGATGGCGTGCAGCTCCTCGGCGGCCAGAGAGTTGCCTTCCAGCAGGTATTGTCCTTCCCGGATGCCAAAGAACAGCAGGGTGGAATAGAACCCGGTAATACCGATGACCGTCCACCAAAAGGAATGGTTGACCAGGCGCCGGGAAAAGACGGGGCGTCCGGAAATGGCCTGAAACAGATAATAGGTCACCGCCATGCACAACAGCACGACACCGCCCACGACGTTGATATGGGCGTGGGCGAGGGGGTCGATCATGTGCCCGGGGCCGCCGTAGGGGCTGCCAATGGAGTCCAGCCACGCGCGCACTGGCGGGATCACCTGTATGACGCCGTGTACGGTTCCAATGAAGAAGAAAAGTGGCGAGGCCACGAGATATTTCAATAGAATACGCTGGTCTGGCTGTGATGACATGAGAGGCTGACAGTGATCGAATGATTATAATTATATGCAATGGGCGTTGCTTTTTAGCGCAGGCATGGCCGCTCGCCACAAGCAGAAAAGCCCGGATCTACCGGGCTTTTCCCACAGTTATCAGCATAAGTCTAGCGAATCTGCGTGAATGGCGCAAGCTGCGGTGCTGGGGGGAGGCTGGCGTGGCACATCAAATAGCTTCCCGCTTCTCTTCCAGGTCCATTTGCGCTGCCGGGGGTGAATTCCGTGATGGTGCACAGGATTCCAGGGTCTCCTGCATCTGCTTCAGCGAGGAGACCTTGCTGTCCAGTTCCTGGCGTTTCTGTTTCATCACCTTGAGCTGGCCTTCCACACTGTTCTTCGATTCCCTGATCTTGCTCAGGGTCTTCATGTGTTGCTCGATCCCCTTGCGTTTCTCCTGGATCTGGTTGACCAGGGGGTTGATAATTTCCTTCATCCAGGTATCCGCCTCCCTGTTTGCATCCAGGAAAATCTGCCGGGCATGGCTGACCAGGGAGACAAAAAACTTCTTCACCACGAAGCTTTGCTCACCGATGGTGGTGAAACTGCTGTTGCGGAATTCCTCTGATTTCAGGTAGAGCTGATCCAGGTTGCTGCTGAAGATATGCGCCGGGTATTTCCTCGGTATGGGCACGTTCAGGTTGAATTCTTCATTGAATTTACGGTAGATATTTTCCACCAGGGCATGGGTCTCGTTGGACTGGCGGGTGATGATCTGCATGGCGTCGCGCAAGCTGTCGAAAAATACCAGCATGCCGTTCTTCATCCCCGGCGTGGTCCAGCTGCCCGACATTTCCTTGCGGGTTTTTTCGATCACCCGGTCGATGGCTTTGATGTCCAGGGTGTTGAACATGCTCTTGGCCTGCAGCGCCAGCTTGCGGCGGTTGAGCTGGAAGCTCTTGACGCACTCGTAGTACGTCGCCTTTTTCTCCTTGGCCTTCTGCAACAGGTGTTGCACCACCTCCTCGTTGTTGCCACGCAGGGAGGACAGCTCTTTGATCTGCTGGTCCAGGTCTTCAATCTGGGCCGTCAGGGGCGTATGGGTGTCGGCGATGAGAGTTTCCACGCCGGCGACCGTATTGTCCCAGATGATGCTCTGTTTGTCCGGCAGGATCTCGTTGGCCAGCAGGTTTTCCAGGGCCGTCAGATTGCTCTTCGCCAGCAGCTCGTCGTTGTTGCGGGTCTTGGCCAGCAGGGCCTTCTGGGCGGAAACCGGGAAGACATTGCGGGCATCGATGCCCAGCAGATTGGCGGTGGCCTTGCACTGCTCGCCAATGGTGGCGGTCACCTCCGCGGCTTGTTTCATTTCATCCCACAGGGTGTCGATCTTGTTTAGCACCGCCACCAGGCCACGCTGTTTATTGTTGCGGAAGGCCACGATGTGGTTTTGCCACATGTCCAGGTCGCTGCGGGTTACGCCGGTGTCGGCGGAGAGCACGAACAGCACTGCCTGGGCGCTGGGCAGCATACTGAGGGTCAGTTCCGGCTCGCTGCCCAGGGCGTTGAGTCCCGGTGTGTCCAGGATCACCAGGCCCTGCTTCAGCAGCGTGTGGGGGAAGCTGATGAGGGCATGGCGCCAGACAGGGATTTCCGTTTTCTTGGGGGCGGCATCATCCTCGTCTGCGCCGGCCAAATCCCCATGGAAAAGGCCCAGCTTCTCCGCCTCCGCCACGGGCACCATTTTTGTCTTGACGATCTCGCGGAAGGTCTCCGCCATCTGCTCCGGATCGTCCGTGTCCAGGGGCAGGCGGGTCCAGTAGTTTTCCTCGTTCTTCAGATCGGAGAGGCTGATATCGCTGAGGCGGGTCTCAATGGGCAGCAGCTTGATGTAGGATTCATCCGCCTCCGTGTCGTAGAACAACTCCGTCGGGCACATGGTGGTGCGCCCGGCCTCGGAGGGCAGCAGACGGCGCCCATAGTCGGCGAAGAAAATGGCGTTGATCAACTCTGTCTTGCCACGCGAGAATTCGGCGACGAAGGCGATGCTCAGCTGATCGTCGTTGAGTGCCTTGACGGCATCATAGATACGCAGTTCGAGTTCGGGGTTGGCCAGGTCGTGTTGGTTCAGCCAGGCATGAAACTGATTGATGGAAGATGTGAGTTCGGCCTTCCAGTCGGCAAAGGCCTGCATCTGATCCTTGAAATGCGCCTGCTGCTGGCAGGTATTCATTTCCAGTATATTTGTCGCCATAGTTTCCTTTCCATTTGCTCCCCCACAGGCAGAAACCGCGCCCGTGATCCGCACTTCTTTAGATATCGGAAAAATTACGATTTTTTTGAATGTTTTACGCTAAAAGTGTGAAATCCGTTTCATATTTGCCGTCAAGCGGAATTTTCTGATTCTTGCGCGCATCCCTGTTCATATTTAAGGCCTTGAATCCCTAATGCTTTGTAAGTCCTGCAGGTTCATGATCCGCGGGGGCAGACATCGGGGCGCATGGATCCTGACCCTTTTATCGCGGCCCGTTTTCCCTGATAACAAGCAAATATCGGACCGGGGCGTACGAAAGAGGCGGGAGAGGTACTGAATGAGATGGGCATTGGCCTTGCCGTCCACGGGGGGCGAGGTGAGGCGGATCTTGATACGTTGCTGATGCAGCCCGGCAATACCGTCATGGCTGGCGCATGGCTGAAGGCGGACATTCAGGATGAGGTCCTGACCATCCCATTCGATTGCCGGTGGTATTGTCATCGTAGTGGATACGCTGAGCACAGCAAGGCCCACCGGTTCCCCGCTCAGCGCTTTACGGCCTGTCTATGGCTTTGCCCTGTCTGATTGCCGGCGCCAAACCCACATGGCCGACAACAAAAGCAGCAGTCCTGCGCCAGGCGCGCCCAGGCCGCCGTTTTTTGCATTACCATTGTCCGGGTCTTCAAGGTTCGGGTCCGCCTTATTCACCTGACTGTTCACAGAGGCGCTGTTGTTGCTGGTGTTGATATCGCTGTTGGCAAAGACCGTGGCCGTGCTGGTGATGGGGCCTGGTTGGATGGGGATGACATCGACGATGACGGAGACGGCCTCTGCGCCGGCGACGACAGCGCCCAGGTCGCAGCTCACGGTATTGAGGGAGAAGCTGCAACTGCCTTGGGAAGGGAAGGCCGCATCGAAAGTCACGCTGGAGGGCAGGATGAAACTCCAGGTAACGTTGTTCGTATAGAGGGCGCTGGTATTGGAGAGAGTGGTGGCAAGGCTCATGACCTTGTTCTGCGTGGCGGGCTCCGGCTTCACCGCGGCGCTGATGGCCAGGTCCGCTTGCCCGCTGGAGAGGATGGTGGCGCCGTCGCCGACGGCGACAAAGATCTCCGTATTCCAGGCCGCCGCCCGCAGGGGCTGGTCCGTGACCTGGGGAAAAAGAATGAAACTGTTGTCGGTGGCGTCCAGGCTGGAGAGGACGATGCCATCGTCGGCCAGAACCAGATACTGCACGCCATTCCACTTGATGGCATGGAAATTCAGTGCAGTGCCCGAGTTGACGGTTGTCCAGTTTACACCGTCCGTACTGCTTATCATGGCGCCGCTGGCGCCGACGGCGACACTTTCATTCCCGCCGGTGATGATGCCGCTGAGGTTCTCGGTGGTGTCTGCGGTACTGAGCGGGGCGCGTATCTCCCAGGTCGCGCCGCTGGGGCTGGTGATCACGCTACCGCCATCACCCACGGCGATGAACAGGCCATTGCCGTTGTCCCAGGCAATGGCGGTGAGATTGGCCGTCGTGTTACTGGCGCCTGCCGTCCAGGTGGCCCCATCGCTGCTGGTGATCACGGTTCCGCCATCGCCAACGGCGACGAAGCGGCCCCCACCGCTGGTAATGGCATTGAGGGCCTGGGTGGTCAAGGAATTACTGGCCTGGTTGGTCCACACGACGCCATCGGGGCTGGTAATCACAGTGCCGGCATTGCCCACGGCGGCGAAAACAGGATTGCCCCATGCAATGCCATGGAGGGGTTCCGTCGTGGTGGAGGCCGCCGTGTGGTCGGCCCAGGTCGCGCCGTTGGGGCTGCTCACCACCGTGCCGAGATCGCCCACGGCGACAAAGGTGCTGTTGCCCCAGGCGACACCGGTCAGATTGGCGGCCTGTTGGGTGACGTCATTGGACAGGCCTGTCCAGGTGACGCCATCGGGGCTGGAAAGCAGGGTTTCCTTGCCCACTACGATGACTTGACCATTGATGTTGTCCCAAGTGAGCCCCTGAAGCTGACTGGTCACATTCGATGTCTGCGGCGTCCAGGTGTGGGGGATGTCAGGATCGCTCATCGCATCGGGGCTGGTCATGATGAAACCGTTGCTGCCCACAGCCACGTACTGGCTGTTGGTGCCATCCCAGGCGACGGCATAGAGGGTCTGATCCGTGGGAGGATTGGGGTTGAGATTGACGGGCGCCTTCCAGGAAAAACCATTCTTGCTGGTGAGCACGGCGCCGTTGGTGCCCACGGCGACATATTCCTGCCGCGCCGTGTTCCACATCAGCCCGCGCAGAATCAGGCTGGCGGCATCCTGGTTGCGTATGGTCCAGGTGACCCCGTCGACGCTGGTGATGACGAGGCCGGAACTTCCCACGGCGACAAGCTGCTGCAGATCGTCGCTCCACACCACCCGTCTCAACATGGCGCCGGTGCCCGAACTCTGCCGCGTCCAGGTCAATGCATCCGGGCTGGTAAGCAGGACGCCGTTGGCGCCCACGGTGACATATAGCGACAGCCCCGGGCTCCAGGCGACACTGAGGAGCGCCTCGGCGCGGATGCCGGTGTTTTGAAACGTCCAGGTATTGCCGTCCGTGCTGGTGATCAACAGGCCGCGGTCACCCGATATGACATAGAGAGGATCGGTCGTGGACCCGTTCCAGGTGATGCCGTACAACTGGTGCAGGGCGTCGATGGACTGGGTGTCCCAGGTGACGCCATCGGCGCTGGTGAGGATGACGCCGCTGGATCCCACGCCGATGTAGCGGTTGCCGTCCCACAGAATATCCTGCAACTCATTGAAAACAGGCGTCGGGTTGACGGAGGTCCACTGGGTGTTGGCCGCCTGGGCGCTGACGGTGATGGACAACAACAGCATGGCTGCCAGCAGCATGATGGTTTTTGCGGGAAGATTGAGCTTCATAGTCATGGATCGGCCAGGTTGATTGGGGCTCGCTGTTGAATGAAGACAACAGCCGCGGGGGATTCTTCCTGAGTCCGGCGGGTGACTAGCCCAGGCTGAGCCCCAGATTGGTGATGGGGGCCACGATCAAGATCTTGAGCAATTGTATCACAATCAAGACGACGAGCGGAGACAAATCGATCCCGGAAAAAGGCGGAATGATACGCTGCGCGGGCCGCAGCAGGATGTCATTGAGGCTGTAGAGCAGGGCCGTCACCGGGTGATAGGTGCCCGGCCCGATCCAGCTCAGAATGACCTGGAACAGGATGGTGACGAGAAAGAAATTGAAGGTGAGGGAAAGCAGTTCCGCAATGGAGAGCACGAACAGGCCTGAGAGGGAGATGGCCTTCCCCATGGCCATGTAGATGAGGAACAGGGCCAGCATCTGCACCGCGACGAGAAGCAGCACCGAGGCGAGGTCGAGACCGCCCCAGCCGGGGATGACGCGGCGCAAGGGCCGCAAAACGGGGTTGGTGGCCTTGACGACGAACTGACTGACCGGATTGTGGAAATCGGCCCGCACCAGCTGCAGGATCAGCCGCACCAGCACCAGCACCAGAAAAATGCCGGCCACCGCATTGATGAGAAACACGGCCGCATGGGACATATAGGCTTCATTCATGGTCACGCTCTCCCAGTTGTTCAGCCAGTTCAACGGCACGCCGGTGCGCCGCCTTGAGCGCCTCTGTGAAGAGTTGCTGTATATCGCCTTCCATCAGCACCTTGAGGGCCTGTTCCGTGGTGCCGCCCGGGGAGGTCACATGCTCGCGCAGGGAGCGGGTGTCCTCGCTGGTCTCCAGGGCCATTTTCGCCGCGCCAAAAGCGGTTTGCAGGGTGAGCAGGCGGGCGGTCTCCGGCGCCAGTCCCAGTTCCCGGCCCGCCTGCTCCATGGCCTCCATGACCAGGAAGATATAGGCCGGTCCGCTGCCGGAAAGGGCGGTCACCGCGTCCATCTGGGCTTCGTCCTCCAGCCACACCGTGAGGCCCACGGCGCGCAAGACGGACTCGGCCAGGCTGCGCTGTTCGCGGCTGACGCGCGGGTTGGCGTGCAGGGCCGTGGCGCCCGATTGCACCAGCGCCGGCGTGTTGGGCATGGCGCGCACGATGGCCAGCCCGCCGCCCAGCCAGCGCTCGAGGGCGCTTTCCCGGATGCCGGCGGCTACCGAGATCACCAGCACCGGCTTGCCATGCAGATGGGCGCCCAGCTCCCGGGCCACCCCCTGCATGACCTGGGGCTTGACCGCCAGCACCACCACATTGCAGTCAGACACGGCCTCGGCGCCCGTGCTGGTGGCGATGATGCCGAATTGACCGGCCAGGGCATCGCGCCGCTGCCCGTCAGGCTCCGCCACGCGGATGCGGGCGGCATCGAAACCATCGGCAATGAGACCACCGATGAGGCTGCGCCCCATATTGCCACCACCTATGAATGCGATCGTGTGCTTTTCCATCTGTGTCGTGATCTTTATAGAAAATACCTGAATCCGTGGGTTCAGGAAACAGTCGACAAGTGTAATGGTCCGGCGGGGAAAGCGCAAAGAAAGCGCGCGGATGCGCTTCACCGCGCCCCGAACAGCCCCCTGCCAATGCGCACGAGGGTGGCGCCCTCGGCAATGGCCGCCTCCATGTCTCCCGACATGCCCATGGACAGGGTGTCCAGGAGCCACCCCTGTTTTTCAAGATTTTCTTTGATTTCCCGGATCTGGTGGAAGGCATCACGCTGCCGCTGGAATTCAGTCAGTGGCTGCGGGATGGCCATCAGGCCGCGCAGACGCAGGCGCGGCATGTGCGAAATGGCTTGCGCCAGGGCCGGTGCTTCATCGGCGGTGATGCCGGACTTGGTGGATTCGCCACTGGCGTTGACCTGTATGCACACATTCAGGGGCGGCCTGCCATCCGGCCGTTGTTCGTCGAGGCGGCGGGCGATCTTGATGCGGTCCACGCTGTGCACCCAGTCGAAGTGATGCGCGATGGAACGGGTCTTGTTGGACTGGATGGGGCCGATGAAATGCCAGATCAGGTTATATTTCCCCAACTCGTCGATTTTGGGCAGCGCCTCCTGTATTTGGCTTTCCCCGAAATCCCGCTGCCCGGCCTGTTCGATGGCCTGGCGCAAGTGCTCCACGGCATGTCCCTTGCTCACGGCCAGCAGGCGCACGGATCCCGGCGGGCGGCCGAAGCGTTGTTCCGCCTCGGCAATGGCTGCCCTGATATGGATGAAATTTTCCTCGATCTGATTCATGGGGTTTCCGCCGTAGGGAGGATTATACCCCGTCTCTCAAGATGTGGTTTTGATTGCCGTTAGTTCTTGATAAGTTAACGACTGTTGGCAAAGGCATGCCGTATTTACAGAGGAGAACACCATGGATGTAGCAGAACTGCTGGCCTTCAGCGCCAAGAACAATGCGTCGGATTTACATTTGTCCGCGGGTCTGCCACCGATGATCCGCGTCGATGGCGACGTGCGGCGCATCAACGTTCCCGCCCTGGACAACAAGACCGTGCAGAACATGCTGTACGACATCATGAACGACAAGCAGCGCAAGGATTTCGAGGAAAAGCTGGAGACGGACTTCTCCTTCGAGATTCCGGGGCTGGCGCGTTTCCGTGTCAACGTGTTCAACCAGAATCGTGGCGTGGGCGGGGTGTTCCGCACCATTCCCTCCACCATCCTCACCCTGGAAGAACTGGGCTGTCCCGAGGTCTTCAAGGACATCGCCGACTATCCGCGCGGCATCGTGCTGGTGACCGGCCCCACCGGCTCCGGTAAGTCCACCACCCTGGCCGCCATGCTGGACTACAAGAACAACAACGAATTCGGCCACATCCTCACCCTGGAGGATCCCATCGAATTCGTCCATCAGAGCAAGAAGTGTCTGGTGAACCAGCGCGAAGTGCACCGCGACACCCTGGGGTTCGCCGAGGCCCTGCGCTCGGCCCTGCGTGAGGATCCCGATGTCATCCTGGTGGGTGAAATGCGCGACCCGGAAACCATCGGCCTGGCCCTCACCGCGGCGGAAACCGGGCACATGGTGTTCGGCACCCTGCACACCAGTTCCGCGGCCAAGACCATCGACCGTATCATCGACGTCTTCCCGGCGGCGGAGAAGGAAATGGTGCGCTCCATGTTGTCCGAATCCCTGCGCGCGGTGATCTCCCAGACCCTGCTCAAAAAGGTCGGCGGCGGCCGCATCGCCGCCCACGAGATCATGGTGGGCACACCGGCCATCCGCAACCTGATCCGTGAGAACAAGATTCCCCAGATGTACTCCGCCATCCAGACCGGGCAGGCCCTGGGCATGCAGACCCTCGACCAGTGCCTGGCGGACCTGCTGGCAAAAGGTCTGATCACCAAGCAGGACGCCATGGCCAAGGCGGCGAACAAGGACAGCTTTCAATAATTCCCTCACCCCAACCCCTCTAGAGAGTGTCGCCAAAGGCTTTTGTGACACCCTTCCTCCGGGGAGAGGGTCGGGGTAAGGGGAAGATCAACCCGGCACAAAAACCACCCGGCCCTCCACCTCAACCTGGCGCAAGGGATACCCGTAGAGCGCATTCAGGTTTTCCAGCGTCAGCACTTCATCCCTGGGGCCTGCGCGTACAATACCATCTCCGCATACCAGCAGGATGTGGTCACAGAAGCGCGCGGCCAGATTGATATCGTGCAGCACCATGAGCAGGGCGCGGCCTGGGCTGCTCAGGCGTCGGGAGAGAATCTCCAGGGTGCGGATCTGGTGCCGCAGATCCAGGTGGTTGATGGGCTCGTCCAGCAGGCTGAGGGCCGGGTCCTGGGTGAGGAGGGTGGCGATCTGCAGGCGCTGGTGCTCCCCTCCCGAGAGGGTGCCCACATCCCGCTGCGCCATGCCCGCCAGATCCATGGCGCGCAGGGCGTCCAGGGCCTTGTCCAGGTCGGCCCGGTCTTCCCACTGCCAGCGTTTCAGGTAAGGGTGGCGGCCGATGAGGGCGGTCTCCAGAGCGGTGCTGGGAAACAGCTCGCGGTTGTCCTGCAGCACCACGCCGATGTCGCGCGCCACCTCCGGGCGGTCGCACTGCGCCAGTGGTTTGCCCTTGAGGCGGATCTCACCGCAATCCGGGGGCCGCAGGCCCGCCAGGGTCAGCAGCAGAGTGGTCTTGCCGATGCCGTTTTGGCCCAGCATGCCCCAGGCCTGTCCCGCCCCGATGCGCAGGGACAGATCCTCGCAGACGGTTTTGCCGCCAATAGTGATACCCAGGCCGTGTGCTTCGAGGAGGGTCACCGCGCGCTGTTCCTGTGCAGCAGGTAGAGGAACACGGGCACGCCGATGAGGGCGGTGACGATGCCCACGGGCAGTTGCTGGGGCGCCAGCAGGGTGCGCGCCAGGGTATCGGCGATAATCACCAGGCTGCCGCCCGCCAGCACGCAGGCGGGTAGGAGGATGCGGTGGTCATGGGCCCCCAGCAGGCGCATGAAGTGGGGGATGATGAGGCCCACGAAGCCCACGTTGCCGGCGAAGGTGACCGCCGTGGCGGTGAGCAGGGCCGAGAGTCCGTAGATCTGCAGGCGCAGCGTCTGGAGAGGAACACCGAGGGCGCTGGCGCGCAGGTCGCCACGCACCAGGACGTTGAGGTCGCGGGCGATGGGCAGGGAGAGGAGCAGGCCCGCCGCCAGCACGACCACGCCGCTCAGGGAGGCGCCGCTCTGGCTCAGGTCGCCCATGAGCCAGAACAGCATGCCGCGCAGATGGGTGTCGGGGCTGGTGACCAGGATGAAGCTGATGAGTGCGCCCCAGCCGGCGGCGATGACCACGCCCGTCAGCAGCAGGCGGGTGGGCGTCCAACTGCCGCGGCGTTCGTGGGCGAGCACGAAGACCAGGAAAATGGACAGCATGGCGCCGGCGAAGGCGCTGCCTGTCATCCATACACCGCCCAGACCGGCCAGGATGGCCAGCAGGGCCCCCACCGAGGCCCCGCCCGACACGCCGAGGATGTAGGGGTCGGCGAGGGGGTTGCGCAGCAGCACCTGCAGCAGGGCCCCGGCGAGGGCCAGCAGGCCGCCGCAGGTGAAGGCGTTGAGGGCGCGCGCCAGGCGCAGTTCGAGGATCAGGCGCTGCTGGGTGTCCTCACCCCGCCATAAGGCCTGCCAGTCCAGCGTCACGCTGCCGGTGACCAGGGCAAAGAGGAGGCTGGCGGCGGCAATCAGTCCCAGAACCAGGAGCAGCGCTTGACGCCGCCCCGGATGAGGCGTGGCCTGGGATTGAAGGTCGGGGATCGACATGGTCAGCGCAGGGACAGAATGGGCCAACCCTTCATCTCGGCATGCTGGGCCAGGGTGTCGTCGGGGTCGACGGCCGTGGGATGGGTAACGAGTTCCAGCAGGGGCAGATCATTGTGGGAATCGGAATAGAACCAGCTGCCGGCCAGGTTCAGGCCTTCACTTTTCAGCCACTGTTCCAGTCGCTCCACTTTGCCTTCCCGAAAACAGGGGGTGCCGGCCACCCGCCCTGTGTAGCGGCCGTCACGTATCTCAGGCTCGGTGGCGAGCAGATCCGTGATGCCGAATGCTTCGGCAATGGGGCGGGTCACGAAGGCATTGGTGGCGGTGATGATCAACAGGTGGTGACCCTGCGCCCGGTGTTCTTCCACCAGGGCGCGGGCCCTGGGCAGGATGATGGCGTCGATTTTCTTCCGCATGAACTGCTCACGCCAGCGCAGCAACTGGTCCATGGGGTGTTCGGAGAGGGGCTTGAGGGAGAAATTCAGGAACTCAAGGATGTCCAGGGCGCCTGCCTTGTATTCCTCATAGAAACGTTCGTTCTCGCGTTCATAATGGTCGCCGTCCACAATGCCCTGCTCAACGAGAAACTGTCCCCATAAATAATCGCTGTCGCCTCCCAGGAGGGTGTTGTCGAGATCGAAAATTGCCAGACCCAAAATGTTAACCTCTTGTAATATAAGAAAAATAATATGATCTTCCGGTGGGGCCGTCAGGGCGCCGCCGGGCGCGGACCGGGATATCTGATTTGCCGTGGTGAATGCAATTGTGTGAAAATTGGCATAATTGCAGATTCAACTTAGAGAGTATATACCAAGTGATTGATGTAAATGGATACCGGGCGAACGTCGGGATCATGTTGCGCAATCAGTCGGGAAAACTGCTGTGGGCAAGGCGCATCGGCCAGGATGCCTGGCAGTTCCCCCAGGGCGGCATCGCCGCCAACGAGACCCCGGAAGAGGCCATGTTTCGTGAATTGCGCGAAGAGATCGGCCTTGCCCCGACTGATGTGGAGATCGTGGCGCGGACCCGGGACTGGCTGCGCTACCGCCTGCCCAGGCGCCTGGTGCGCCACCATTCCAAGCCGGTATGCATAGGCCAGAAGCAGATCTGGTTCATGTTGAACCTGACCGCCGACGAGAGCCGGGTGCGCTTCGACCTGACGGAAAAACCCGAGTTCGACTTCTGGCGCTGGATCGATTACTGGTCCCCCCTGAAGGAGGTCGTCGCCTTCAAGCGGGACGTCTACAAGCGGGCCCTGAAGGAATTCGAGCCCTACTGCCGCCCCGGGCGGCGCTGACACCCGTAACCCGGGCCGCGAACCATGCTGCACACCCTGCGCCGCATCGTCAACGAAGTCAATGAGGCGCAAAACCTGGCCGAGGCCCTCAGGATCATCGTGCGCCGGGTCAAGCAGGCCATGGATGCCGATGTCTGTTCCGTCTATCTGACGGACGCCCAATCCGCGCAATATGTCCTGATGGCGACGGATGGCCTCAACCCGCAGGCCGTGGGCCGCCTGCGCCTGGCGCGCGGCGAGGGGCTGGTCAGTGTCGTGGCGGAGACCCAGGAGCCGCTGAATCTTGCCGATGCGCCCGCGCATCCCCGTTTCAGCTTTTGCGCCGAGAGTGGCGAGGCTCCCTGCCACAGTTTCCTGGGCGTACCCATCATCCACCACCGCCAGGTGATGGGCATCCTCGTGGTGCAGCACACCGAGCGCCATTTCGGGGAAGACGACGTCTCCTTTCTTCTCACGGTGGCTTCCCAACTGGCGGGGGCCATCGCCCATGCCGATGCCAGCGGCGGCATCAAGGGGCTGGCGGACGACGAGGCGGGCGGGCGCCATATCGACGGCTTGCCCGGCGCCCCCGGTGTGGGGCTGGGCACCGCGGTCGTGGTCTACCCGCCGGCCAACCTGGAAGCCATTCCCGACCGCGCCATCCAGGATACGGAAAAAGAGGTGGCGGTCTTCCTCGCCGCGCTGGCTGCCGCGCGCCGGGAGATCAAGGATCTCTCCAGGCGCATGAGCGCCGCCCTCAGCAGGGAAGACCGCGCCCTGTTCGATGCCTACGCCCTGATGCTGGACAGCAGGACGCTGGAGGCCAGGACCATCGAGAACATCCGCGCCGGCAACTGGGCGGCGGGGGCCCTGCGCGCGACTATTTTCGAGCACGCCCGGATCTTTGACGAGATGGACGACCCTTATATCAGCGAGCGGGCCGGCGACATCCGCGACCTGGGGCGGCGCATACTCGCCCATATCCAGAACAACGCCACCAGCCAGATGGACTATCCAGAGAGGACCATCCTGGTGGGCGAGGAAATCTCCGTAACGGAATTGTCCCAGGCCCCCTTGGAGCGCCTCGCGGGCGTCGTCTCCGGGGGCGGGTCCACTTCCTCCCATGTGGCCATCCTCGCCCGCGCCCTGGGCGTGCCGGCCGTGGTGGGCGCCAGCTATCTGCCGGTATCCCGCATCGATGGCCGCGAACTCATCGTGGATGGCTACAAGGGGCGGGTTTTCGTCTCCCCCCACGCCGCGGTGCGGGATGAATATCAGCGCCTGGCGCGGGAGGAAGAGGAACTCGTTGCCGGCCTGGAGGAGCTGTCTTCTAGGCCCGCGGTCACCCGGGACGGGGTGCGCGTCCCCCTCTATGCCAACACGGGCCTGTTGTCGGACATCAATCCCTCCCTGGCGCGGGGCGCCGAAGGGGTGGGCCTCTACCGCACGGAATTTCCCTTCATGATGCGCCAGCAGTTCCCCGGCGAGGAGGAGCAGTGCGGCATCTACCGCAAGGTGCTGGAGGCCTTTTCGCCGCGCCCCGTCTATCTGCGAACCTTAGACATCGGGGGCGACAAGGTGCTGCCCTATTTCCCCATCCATGAAGACAATCCCTTCCTGGGCTGGCGCGGTATCCGCGTCACCCTGGATCACCCGGAGATCTTCGTGGTGCAACTGCGCGCCATCCTGCGCGCCTCGGCCGGCCTCGGCAATCTGCGCCTGCTGCTGCCCATGGTGAGCCATGTGGCGGAGGTGGACCAGGCCAGGGAAATCATCATGCGGGTTTTCGATGAACTGAGAGGGAAGGGCGAGCCCATCTCCATGCCGGAGATCGGCATCATGATCGAAGTGCCTTCCATGCTCTACCAGATAGAGGATCTGGCTTCGCGGGTGGATTTTTTCTCCGTGGGCACCAACGATCTCACCCAGTACCTGCTGGCCGTGGACAGGAACAATACCCGCGTCGCCGCCCTGTACGACACCCTGCATCCCGCCCTGCTGCGGGCCCTGGCCCATGTGGTCCTCGCCGCGCAGCGCCATGACAGGCCGGTGAGCGTGTGCGGCGAGATGGCCGGCGACCCCGCCGCCGCCATCCTGCTGTTGGGCATGGGCATCTCCAGCCTCAGCACCACCGCCGCCAGCCTGCCGCGCATCAAGTGGGTGATCTGTAATTTCAGCATCACCGAGGCGCGCAACATCCTCGACGAAGCGCTGTTGATGGAAGACAGTGGCGCCATTCGCGCCTTTCTCAATGACCGTCTCGATGCGGCGGGCTTGGGGAGCCTGGTCAGAGCGGGGAAGTGAGACGTAACCATCTACCACGGCCACGACAGATTGACCGTCAGCAGGTGCTGGTTGTAGTCATAGATCCGGAAATTCGAGGTATTGTGGATGTAGCGGTATTCCGTCGAAAAAGTACGCCCCCGTTTCAGGTTCTGACTGATGCTGAGCACCACTTGGTAACGGCTTTCGCGGCGGGTCTGGTGGGAGCCGTCGGCGAGGTCTGTGGCATCGTTGTAGCGGCTGTAGCGGTAGCGCAGATCAATGGTGCCTTCGGCTTGGGGGTCGAGCTGGAATTCGCTGCGCAGGCGGAAGCGGTGACGCGTGGGTGAGAAGCTGATATAGCGCGAGGTGTCGATATCACGGCGGTTGTTGAGTTCCAGCTGGTAGGTCAGCTTGAAGCGCTTGTTTCTGAGCAGCCAGGTGGATTCGACTTCCGTCTTCTGGCGCCAGCCCTGCAGGAAGTTGAAGCGCGTATCCAGGTCGTCGATATAGCTGAATTCGTAGCGCAGCCCCAGCAGGTGATTATCATGCAGCTTGCGCAGGCCGCGCATGTTCAGCAGACCGCTGTGGGTATAACCCTCATTGTCGAGACGGGTGTTGACATAGTGCAGGCCACTTTTCAGTTGCCACGACTTCCACTTGCGTTCCAGTGAGCCGCCCAGGCGCGCCGAACTGGTATCAAAGTCACTCAACTCCATGTATTTCAGGATATAAAGGCTGGCCTCGAAATTGTTGGAGTGGTTTCTGTTTTTTGCAAAGCGTGCCTTGCCATAGGCGAAAAAATCCAGGAACTGGTCGTTCTTGTCCGAACTGACGATGGTTTCGGAGTCAGACACCAGGGTGACATTACTGTCGAAGCCGGCGCTGCCGCTGATGAAACCGGACCATCCGGAAGGGGGCGCCTGACGCGTGACCTCGTCCATTTGCGAGATCATGGCGCTGGCGAGGGTCTGTAACTTGGGGTTGTCGCTTTCAGCCAGGGATTTTTCAAACCATTGCCGCGCCTCCCTGCGCTTTTCCTGCTTCAATGCCACGAGTCCCAGGTTGTAGTGCGCCAGTGGCGCCATCCTCTCTGCCGCGGCGCTGGCGAGAAAGGCCTTGCGGGCCTCTTCATAGCGCGCCAGCTTGAAATAGGTGACACCCAGGTTATAGTCCAGCTTGGGCCTGTCGAGCCCTTCGGCCCTGGCCTGGAGGAAGGCCTTCAGAGCGGTTTCGTAGTCGCCTGCTTCGAAGGCCTGGCTGCCTTTCCCGTAGATGGTGGATGGTGGGCTGTCAGCCCATGCCAGGGGGGCGATGACCGCGAGGGCGCCCCACAGGATAAACAGACAGGCCGCCTTGTGCCGCCATTTGGAGGCTGCTGTCTTCAGGTCCTTCAAGATGGTGGGTGGGTAGCACGGCAGGCTCGGGGTGGGGAGGTCTGCTAGGGCTTCTTCCATGAGGCATGTTCTGCTGGCCGGTTATCCGCCAGGCTCAAAATCTGTAAAGAGACACACAATAGTTTTATCCCCGTCTTCCACACGGTGGAATTATAGCATAAGAGAAAAGGTGGGTTTTTGGGGCGAGCGCCCCGATGGGAGGGGTGCCTCAGTCGTCGTCGCGCGACTCGGCGTGCTCTTTGGCTTTTTCGCGGATTTCTTCGATCTCCACGGAGATTTTTTCACGCCTGTCGTCATCGCCATCACGGGATTCTTTCATCCCGTCCCGGGATTCGGCGCTGTGCTCGTTCATGGCCTCACGCTCTTCGGCGGAGTGTTCAGCGGTCATCTCTTCCTTGACTGCATGCTGCACTGCTTCCTCAGCGGCGCTGGCGCTGACTTCCACAGCGGTGACTTCGTGGGTGCGTTCAAGCGCGGGCAAATCATCATGAGGGTGATCCTCCGCTATGAGTTCTTCACGGGGATGATCATGGGGCCTCAGCTCATCTGCCGAATCAGCATGTGCGTGGGGGCGTATATGCTGCGGCTGGCCAGCCGTCATCTTTTCGCGCACCGGTTTCGGCAGCTCGATGCGGTTGATGAAATCGTCGATGTCGTCATTGATATCCATGATCTGGATAGTGACATCCTCCAGCGGTTCCCGGGCATTGGCATTGGTGGAAAACAGCATGAACAGCAGGTAGCTGATAGTGAGGGCGAGGATGAGACGGGTGAAGTTCATGGTTCTCTCTGGCCGCGTGGATCAGACCGGCTGTACGTCGGAACGGGGCAGAGCGGATTCCTGATGGTTGATGTTCATGTGCAGACGGAAGGATTTTTCCCTGTCCTCGTGGGTCACGTAGGCAGCCAGTTCTCCCGCGCCCGGGATGCGGGCCACGATGGGCAGGATCAGCAGGTTTTCCCCCTTGCGCAGGTTGCCTTCCCAGCTGATTTCACTCTGGTCGGGGTAGCCGTCCAGCTCCAGGCCGGGCGGCAGCACGATGGTGAATCTGGCTTTGTCGAGATTCTGCGCCGATTTGAAAATCAGCTTGACGTCGCGCACCTCATTGAGGCTGATGGTCATGCCGGGAATGGCCTCATGGAGGTTGTTCGGCGCGGGCGGCGGTGATTTGAAAAGCAGGTTGCTGGCGATCACCAGGAAGAAGCCGGCAGCGATGGCACCGCCCAGTCCGAAACCATAGCGGCGCCGCGCCGTGCGCGCGTGGTGAGCGTAGGTGTTGGCAAAAACGCGTTGATGAAAGTCGCTGGCGGGTTTTTCCACTGGCAGGCAGCGCAAGGCAGCCCGGATGTTTCGTTCTGTTTCATAGGCACTGCGGCATGCCGCGCATGCGGACAAGTGCGCGTCTACGAGAAGTCGCCCGGCATCATCCAGCGAGGCGTCGAGATAATCATCCAGTTTGTTTATATTTTCTTGGCAATTCATCGTATTAGCTACTCGGGTAATATAAACACGTTAAGTTCTGGGAAAAGGTTCCCTTGCAGCATATGTTTTTAACTTGTTGTTAATAATGATATTTTCAGTCCGACAGCAATATATGTCGTTGTCGGGTTGATAGTTGAGGCTTTGAGGTCCTTGCATCTGGCGGGCAAGGATATTTTGCCCTATCTTCATTGAGGGATGTGGGGCCGGGGTGAGGGGGCTGCAGTATGTCAGTGACGTCAGTCGTGCTGCGGTTCGGTCAGGGAAATTTTCAGCAAATCCCGGAATCGCGCCCGCGCACGGTGCAAACGGGATTTCAGGGTGCCGATGGGGCAGTCCAGTATGGCGGTCATTTCTTCCAGGGTATAGCCCTCGATATCGTGCAGTGACAGCACCATGCGGTGGTCATTGCTCAATTGGTCGAAGGTGCGCACCATATGACCATTGTAGAGGTGGCGGGCGGTTTCATACTCGGGGCCGGGATTCTCGCTCTCCAGGTAGTCCAGGGGATCGCTGCCTTCATAGTCGGTGGTATTGTCCACGGTGAGGTGAATGGGGGAGCGATTCTGGCGGCGCTTGCCGTCGATGAACAGGTTGTACATGACACGCACCAGCCACGGCCGCAGGTTCTCCACCTGATTCAGCTCCTGGCGTCGGGGGTAGATCTTGATCATCAGATCCTGGACCAGGTCTTCGGCGTCGGGCTTGTTGCCGGCGAAGCGGTAGGCGAGGCGGTACAGGTGGTCGACGTGGGGCTGAAGCAATTGCTCAAAGCCGCGTTGATCAGAACCCTGGTCAGGAAAGCCGATAATCTTTGCCATAGCCTAGAGTGACAGCCTGAAGGTCCAAATAGTTCAACGGATCTGTTATAATTAAAAGTTGATGAGCAAAAAAGCCAATCTCCCGCCTTTTCAGCCCCAATGATTATTCATTGTTCTCGCTGATAAATCCAGAGCAGACACAACCTGACTGGGTATTCGTGATGCGCGTAATCTTCGGTGGCCGCATGGATGAATACGATTATCATCAGATGGGCCTCAATCTGGAAATTCTCGCCATCTTTCTTACCGAGGCCGGTTTCAGCCGTTTACGCAGGTGCGGGAGTTTGGCTTGTTTGAGGGTGACAGCCTTACCCGAATCAATGGGGAAATGATTAGCTTGAATGTCATTGTGGACAAAGCACCCTAAACTGCCCTTATACCAGAAAAACATGTTTTCTGAGCAGCGGAGCAAGATAGAGCAACTGATGCGCAGCGGCGAATGGGTATCCGCCGCGCGGCTGTGTGCCGCGCTGTACAATCAGCATGGCGCTGATGCCGCTCTGCTCGCCATGAAAGGGATCATCCATGTCAGGCTGGGTGAATTTGACAAGGCGGCGCCGGCCTTCCGTGAGGCCCTGGAGCTGCAGCCCGACAATGTGGAAACATGGCACAATCTGGCGGTTTCCTGCCACCGTCTGGGCAGGCTGGCGCAAGCCGCCGATGCCCTGAAAGAAGTGATCCGCCTGCAACCGGGGCACAGCGGGCCCCACTTCGACCTCGGCAAAATCCTGCTGCAGCTCAACCGCCATGAAGAAGCCGCGGGTTGCTTCAGGCAGGTCGTGGACCTGGATGCGGGCAATGTCGATGCATACAACCATCTGGGCGCCCTGTTGTGCATGCTGGGCCGGCTCGATGAGGCGGTTGCCTGTTTCAGAGAGGCCATTCGGCTGTGCCCCGACGGGGCGGGCGCCTATAACAACCTGGGCCTTGCCCTGAAAGCGCAGGGCCAGCCTGACGAAGCCATCGCTCAATACCAAAAAGCCTTGGCGCTGGACCCCAGCTCCGCAGAGACCCATAACAACCTCGGCGTTATCCTCGCGGATCAGGGCAGATTGTCCGAAGCGGAGGCCGCTTTTCAGGCCGCCCTGCGCCTGCAACCCGAGTATGCGGACGCATGCAGCCATTTGGGGAACATCTACCTGGCGCAGGGAAGGCCAGGAGATGCCGAGGCATCCTATCGCCGCGCCATGAGCCTGCAGCCCGGCAATGGGGCCTTGCACAGCAAGCTGCTCTTCAGCCTGAATTATTCCACCCGGCACAGCGTGGATGAGATATACCAGGAGCATATGCGCTGGGGGCGGTCGCATGGGCGGATTGCGCGGGCCGGGGAAGGGTATCAGCAGGATCGTCATCCTGAACGGCGATTGAAAATCGGCTATGTGTCACCGGATTTTCGCGCCCATTCCGTCGCCTTCTTCATCGAGACGTTGCTCGCCCAACATGACCGGCGGGAAATAGAAGTATTTTGCTACGCCAATATAATCCGCGCGGATGCAACCACCCGGCACCTGCAATCGCTGGCCGACCACTGGCGCGATGTTTATGGCATGAATGATGAGCAACTGGCCGGAAAGATCCGCAGCGACAGGATCGATATCCTGGTGGATCTGGCCGGGCATACCGGAGGAAACCGTCTCCCCGTATTTGCCATGCGGCCGGCGCCCATACAGGCAACCTGGCTGGGCTACCCCAATACCACCGGCCTGGCGGCAATGGATTACCGCATCACGGACGGCATTGCCGACCCCCCCGGTGTCAGCGATCCGTATTACGCAGAGCAACTGGTGCGCCTGCCCCATGGTTTCCTTTGTTATGCTCCCGATGAAGCGGCGCCATTGCCGGACAGAGCCAGGAATATGAGGGGTGTGACCTTTGCTTCCTTCAACAACCTTTCCAAGATCACTCCTGGTGTGATTGCCTTGTGGTCAAAGATTCTCCATGCGGTAGAGAACGCAAAGCTGTTGATCAAATGCAAATCCATGCAGGATCAGGCAACGCGGGAAAGCCTCGAACGCGCTTTCGAAAAACAGGGGGTGTCGCGTCAACGCCTGGAAATTCACGGCTGGATGCCGACACGCGAGGCGCACCTCGCATTGTATGGAAAGGTGGATATTGCCTTGGACCCTTTCCCCTACAATGGCACCACCACGACATGCGATGCCCTGTGGATGGGCGTCCCGGTGATCACCCTGGCGGGAAACAGCCATGCCGGACGCGTAGGCGCCAGCCTGCTGTCCCAACTGGAGTTGCAAGACTGCATTGCGGCCGATGAGAAGGCCTATGTGAAAATAGCGAAAAATCTGGCAGACGATGAGACAGCCCATAAGGCGCTGAGCGCATCATTGCGCGAACGGATGAAGGCATCACCCCTGTGCAACAGCACGGCATTCGCGCGGGATATGGAGGACGCCTACAGGACGATGTGGCGTACCTACTGCTCAAGCAGAGAACAGTAAGCCTTGAAAGGGGGCTGCGGCCAGTTTTTTATCGGAAATGGTAGTTATTAACCCGGCAATAATATATATCGTATTCAGCCATTGCGTGCTGGTTCGCTGCAAGGCGGCGAAATGCCGCTGTCGTCATTCTACAGCAAGTTTCGCCAACGCAGTCAGCGGGCCGGCACGCAATGGCCTGTCCTTTGATTTCAATCTGTTAGGGACTTCAGGCCTGCCCTGGCACGG
>Ga0256839_1000562_pt1 | contig 47509 bp, 39 predicted proteins | sample 354166metaG_FD_185968 | JGI IMG/M metagenome (GOLD analysis project Ga0256839, IMG submission 185968) | Hydrothermal vent microbial communities from Mid Atlantic Ridge, Atlantic Ocean - 354-166 | ecosystem: Environmental > Aquatic > Marine > Hydrothermal vents | place: Atlantic Ocean: Mid... | reverse complement strand
TCATAGTTCACCTCCGAGTCGCCGCCCAGGGCATTCTCTGCCGCAACAATCCCTTCTTTTGATGCAAGGTGGGCGAGCATAATGCCGCCGACCACATCGCCGACTGCATAGACACCCTCAACATTTGTCCGCATCCTGCTGTCCACGATGATCTCACCCCTGCCGCCCTTTTTGACGCCTATCTCTTCAAGCCCTATGCCTTCACTGTTGACGGCTCTTCCTATGGATACCAGCACCTTTTCAGCTTCTATGACGCTGCCCCCGGAAAGCTGCACCGAGACGCCGTCATTCTTTACATCGACTTTTTCGACACTGGTGTTTGTCAGGAGCCTGATCTTCTTTTTCTTCAACTCCCTTTCAAGGATCGCGGATATCTCGGCGTCTTCCGTTGATACTGCATTCGGCATCATCTCCACGAGGGTCACTTCAGAACCGAATTCCCTGTAGATGAATGCAAACTCGCACCCTATCACGCCGGCGCCCACAATAAGGAGGCTTGAGGGAATGGAATCCGGATTTACCGCGTTATCACTGGACAGAATCCTCTCCCCGTCAAATGGAAAGACCGGGATACGCGCCGGCCTGGAGCCGGTCGATATGATTATCCTGTCGGTGTTGACTTCTTCTGTCGATCCGTCCCCGAGGGTCACTTTTATGCTACGGGGGCTTGTAATCACCCCCCTCCCCTCCAGCAGCCTGACGCCCCATGACCTGAAAAGGCTTCTTATGCCTTTGACCTGCGTTGCGACGACCTTGTTTTTTCTATCGACGATTTTCCGGATGTCGGGGGAAACCGTTCCGTCAAGCTTCAGACCGAAGCTGCCGGCGTTTCTTGCCTTGTGCAGCACCTCTGCGGAGGCTATGAGCGTCTTTGTCGGTATGCATCCGCGGTTGAGGCATGTTCCGCCTACCTCGCTCTCTTCTATGACGGTGACTTCAGCGCCCAGGCGCGCCGCTCTCAGAGCGGCCACGTAGCCTCCGGGGCCGGCCCCCAGGATTGCAAGTTTCATTATTTCAGTTTCACCTCTTCCTCAAGATATTTTTCATAATCTTCGGCATCCATGAGGTTGTCGAGTTCCGTCTCGTCCTCCATCTCGATAACCGCGATCCAGCCCTTGTCATAAGGGTCTTCATTTATTATCTCCGGTGCATCAATCAGGTCCTCATTGAATTCGACGATTGTTCCGCTGACAGGGCTTATTACCGAGGATGTGGCCTTTGTGGACTCTATCTGCGTAAGTTCCGTTCCCGCCTCCACGGTGGAGTCTATTTCAGGTGCATCAATGTAAACAATATCACCGAGGGATTCCTGCGCATAAAATGAGATTCCTACAACGGCCTTGTCGCCTGAAACTCTTACCCACGTATGTTCTTTGTGATACTTGAGATCATCAGGATACATTTCATCCTCCTTAAAATTATTGATATCAGGATTATCTCGGGTGTGAGTGAAATTCTAAACATAGAAATTTTTTTTGTCAAGAATCATACACCGCTGCTTTTACGGCGGGCCGCCCTGCCCGCTTATACAGCGTCAAGGTTGAGGTCTGTACTATATTCCAAAGGATTATGTCCTGCAGATTATCTGCACATCCATTACATTTGTACCGGTAGGGCCGGTGATCAGCAATGACCCTGTCTTTCTGAAAAAATTGTAGGAATCATTGTTCTCAAGAAATTCCGCCGGGTCCAGCCCCATGCTCTTTGCCTTTGCAACGGTACGCCCGTCGACAATCGCTCCCGCCGCATCCGTCGGTCCGTCGGTGCCGTCGGTTCCTGCTGAAAGGAGTGTTATCCCGTCAATGCCCTCTATCTCCATCGCGAAACTGAGCGCAAGCTCGGTATTGCGCCCGCCCTTGCCTTTCCCCCTTACCGTCACGGTTGTCTCGCCGCCCGAGATCAGACATTTCGGGCCGCTGTACTGCACGGCCTTTTCAGCCAGCCGTTTCCCCGCCTCCCTTGCCTCGCCCGTCAGTTCATAAGATATGATCTCCGCGTCCAGGCCGAGGGACAGGGCCTTTCTTTCCGCGGCTTCAAGGGCCCTGCGGTTGCTGCCGATGACGGTGTTCACGACCTTGCTGAATACGGGGTTGCCCTCTTTCGGCGTCTCGGGCAGTTCCCCTGCCCCGCCCCTGTTCAGAACATCCATGACGGCGGCCGGGGCCCTGCCCGCAAGATTGAATTTATTGATGACATCCAGCGCATCCCGGTATGTCGACGTATCAGGCGCTGTAGGGCCTGATGCTATTACATCGATCTTGTCCCCGATTACATCCGATATCATGAGGCTGACAATCCCGGCCGGGTATGCGATCTCGGCAAGCCTGCCCCCCTTGACCGCGGATATGTGTTTGCGTACCGCATTCAGTTCCGTTATGTCTGCCCCGGCCCTTAAAAGCAGGTCTGTGATCTCCTGTTTCTCGTGCAGTGTTATTCCATTGTACGGCGATACGAAAAGGGCCGAGCCGCCGCCGGAGACAAGGCACAGGACCAGCGTCCTCTCATCCGCGTCCCTCAGGAGATTTATTATCTCGCCCGCCGCCCTGAGACCGTTTTCATCGGGTATGGGATGGCCGGCCTCGCAGGCCTTTATCTTTTTAAGGCCCCCGTGCCGGCCATTGATATGCCCGTACTTTGTAACGACAAGTCCCCTGCTTATCATGTCGGTGCCCAGCGTTTCCTCCACGGCTGCGGCCATCCGGCAGGACGCCTTGCCGAAACCCGTTACAATAAGGTCCGTAAAGTTCCAGTCCAGGCAGCGTGAACGGATTTCATCCGCACAGTTCCTTACGATCAATGAAGGATCAACTGCCCGCAGCGCCTCGCGGAATATTCTCCCGGCTGTTTCTTCCGGATTCATGAGGGTGTTTTCCTTGACCATTTATTTTTCAGCATTTATACTTATCTTACTTGATATTATATATTTTTTTTATTATTCTCTCCCTTGAGGCGGGAGTTATCCTTAATGTTGCATAAGCCGGCAGGAGAGTCCGGCGGAAAACCGCCGGACTCTCCTGCCCGCGGGTGGTGTTTTATGCAACTGTAAGGTTATCAAACAAGAGCAGCCGGAGACCGTGATGGCCGACTTTCACCAGACAGGCGTTATAGCCACATTTCATAAACTCGGCAGGGCAAAGCTGGAGAAGATTGAAAACGAACTGTTGTGGTATTCAAAGGAGCGTCCCATCGCCCTGGTGCTGCCGTCCCTCTATTCCGAACTGGAGGGCAGGGCACTCAGGAACATAATACATGAGCTGAAAAAAATCCGCTACTTGAAAGAAGTGATCGTCACACTCGGCCCGTGCACAGAGGAGGAATTCAACCATGCGAAGAAATTCTTCTCCGTCCTTCCCCAGACTACCAAGATCATATGGAACAACGGCAGGAGGGTCAGCGAGGTATACAAGACCATAAAGTCAGCCGGGCTTCAGCTTGGCGACACGGGGAAAGGACAGTCCGCATGGATGGCCTACGGTTACGTCATTGCGCAGAAGAATATAAGCGTCATCGCGCTTCACGATTGCGACATCCTTACATATAACCGTGAAATGCTTGCCAAACTCTGTTACCCCACAACAAGCCCCATACTTGAATATGAATTCTGCAAGGGATACTACAGCCGCGTTACCGAGAGAATGCACGGAAGGGTCACGAGGCTGCTCGTGACACCGCTGATAAGGTCCCTGAAAAAAATTTACGGCTACGTCCCCCTACTTGAATTCCTCGACAGCTTCAGGTATCCCCTGGCAGGGGAATTCTCCATGACCGTCGACATTGCACGGGTAAACAAGATACCGGGCGACTGGGGGCTTGAGGTCGGGATACTGGCGGAGGTTTACAGGAACTGCGCGGTGCGCAGGGTGTGCCAGGTTGATATCGCCGACAATTACGAGCACAAGCACCAGGCCCTGTCGCCGGATGACGCGTCCAGGGGTCTTCTCAAGATGTGCATAGACATCAGCAAATCGATCTTCAGGACACTCGCCTCCGAGGGGATAGTCTATTCCGACGGTTTTTTCAAGACATTGATAGCAACATATGTAAGGACGGCCCAGGATATGCTCAAGCGCTATGAGGACGACGCCGCCATAAACGGCCTGGCATTCGACAGGCACGAGGAAAGCCTGGCTGTCGAAACATTCACTCAGGGGATAAGGATTGCAGCGGAGATCATCATGAAGGACCCCCTGGGCGTGCCCCTGATATCAAGCTGGGACAGGATCGAGTCCGCCTTGCCCGACATACTGGATATGGTAAAGGACGCGGTCGATGAAGACAACAAGTAGCCGGCGATATTTTTTATGCCACTGTAAGGAAAAATCAATAATTTGCCGTAAATATAAGATATAGTTATCCTTAATGTTGCATAAGCCGGCTGTGGAGTCCGGCGTAAAACCTTTATAAAGCGATGGGATATTGAAAATATGTCCCTGTTGCAGGACGTAACGGAGAGTGAAATTGCAAAGGACGGCAATATGCCGTGCGGGATATGTCCTAGATGTATCGCAGATAAAGCTTTTCCGCCGGACTCCACAGCCGGCGGGCGGTGTTTTTATGCAACTGATAAGGTTATGATAAACATCAAATGTGCGCCGGATCACAATCGGATATTTTTATAATTAATATAATTCAGTAATACCAAAAAAGGAGGGGCGGATGAAATTCTGGGAAAAGATTCAGGAGGACCTCAAGAAAAATATCCAGGAAGGTCTTTCCTTTGTAAAGGAAGGGGGAGAGGCCGTCTCACAAAGGATAGGCATGCTTACAAACGAAGGCAAAAAGAAATACAGGGTCTTTAATCTCAACATGAAGGTACAGGATGAGTTCGCAAAATTAGGCGGTGAAATTTACGACCTCACAACCAGGAAATCCAAAAACCCGCTGCGCAACAGGAAGGTGGTTTCAATCATCTCGAAGATAAACAAGCTGGAGGCGCAGATAACAAAACTGGAACAGAAAAAAGACAAAAAGCCGGTAAAAACCGCTGCGAAGAAAACCACCGCAAAGAAAAAAACCACGCGCAAACGGAAATGCGCCTCCAAAACGAGGACTGAACCACGGCCCCTCGAGACGAAAGAATAGGAAAATATGAAACGGCTCCTGTTCTGCGTTATTACAGCTTCCATCTCAATATTATTTCTGATCAACCTCCTGAAAGGAGACGGCCGAAACAGGCCCCCGGAGAAAAAGCCGGCTCCTGCGGTAATGAATCCCGCAAAGACCGTGCCGCCGGAAGAGACGGTGAATCCTCCCGTTTCACGGAAGAGATTTCTTACCATAACAGGCATTGTCCGGCCCAGGGATACCATGGAGGCTATTTTTGATAAGCATAACCTGAACAAGGCGGACCTGTCGGCGATATACCGCAGTTCAATGAAACAGTACAATCTGTCGAGGATTTCCGTGGGAAGCGTCTATTCATTCGAGATAGACAGGGAGAAGAACAGGATCCTGAGCATGCAGTACGGGATAAATGATCTGACATTCCTGAATGTGACCAGGAAGCCGGAAGGGTTCAGCGCCGAGAATGTCAAAATCCCTGTTGATAAACGAACAGGTTCTCTATACATATATATAAAGGGCAATCTCATGAATTCAATGCCCGGCAATCACAGGGAATACCGCCGCCTTGCCCACAAACTTTCAGAAATATACGCCTGGGATATCGACTTCTCAAGCGACATCAGGAACGGCGACTCCGTAAAGATAATCGTTGAGGAACTGTGGGTCGGGGAGGCCTTCAAGGGTTACGGAAACATCCTGGCCGCCGAGTTTGTCAACAACGGACGGGTGCATACAGCATACAGGTTCGAGTACGGCGGGTATGCGGATTACTACGACCCGGAGGGAAAATCCGTGAAGAAGACCCTGCTGAGGTCGCCGCTGAAATTCAAGTACATAAGCTCGCGTTTCAGCAGGAGGCGTTTTCATCCGAAACTCAAGACTTACAGGGCCCATCTTGCGGTTGACTATGCAGCGCCGACGGGAACACCTGTCTCTGCCGCCGGAAGCGGCACCGTCGTATTCGCGGGATACAGGGGCCAGAACGGGAAGATGGTGAGGATCAGGCACCGCGGGGGTTTCGAGACTTATTACGGTCACTTATCAAAAATCCCCCGGAATATAAAAAGAGGCGCCGGGGTTGAACAGGGTGATATTATCGGATACGTGGGGTCAACAGGGCTTGCCACCGGCCCGCATCTCGACTACAGGATCAAGCTTAACGGGAGATTTGTCAATCCCCTGACGATACATCTGCCGCAGGGCAAATCCGTCCCGGAAGATTTGATGGCGGAGTTCAGGGAAACCGTAAGCAGCCTGGATTCAAGGCTTGCGCTGTTGAAACGTCCGGTTATTGCATTCACCGTGAGAAAGAAGAAGACCTCAAGCTGAGTTGTTAAATAATTACAATTATCCTTAAAGATGGCATGGCAAAACGGATGGAAGGCCTGCCGGAAAACAGCGGCCGTTCCTCTTCCGCCGGCGATATTTTCATACCACCGCAGGGTTTGCCTTAATGTTGCATGAGCCGGCGGGCGGTGTTTTTATGCCGTTGTAAGGTTTACTTGCAGGACCTGTATCTTTGAACAGGGAGGAGAAAGATTGGAAAACAACATAGAGCCTTTTGAATTCAAGCAGTGTGTCAGTATCGTCAAATCAACCGGCAGATACGCTTCGAATCTCAGCGAACTCAGAAAACTGATCTCCCGCGTGGGGGACGAGTCCATATTTCATCACGTTTACCAGTACTTCCTCAAGGGGCACATGCTTGAATACACCAATGATTTCGCGCACTGGGCAGGAGAACACCTTGAGGAAAGGGCGCTGGCGGAGCGTCTTTCAAGCATTGACCCTTATACCCTCAAATCGGTCAGCGAGGTCAGAAAGGAACTGATACGCGAGATAGACGACTTTCTGTCACATTTCCCCGAACCGCGCGATGTTGCACCCGGCGGCGAGTTTTATTTCAATGAGACCGTCAGCCTGGTATTCCCCGTAGGTGTAAAGACCAGGAATCTCGCCGAATTTCTCGTGGCCATAGGCCATATTGACGCAGGGAGCATCTATTACCATTTTTACGATTCGAGGGTACGCCTCGGAGAGGGGGTGGTGGATGATTTCTCGAGATGGATCGAACACACGCTTTACAGGAAAAAGGTCGCAGACAAAATAAGGGCAATCGATCCGTTCATGCACAGCATAGAGAGCATAAGAGAGCACATCAAGGAAATCGTGGAAGAGTGCGTGCGTGCGGACATGGAAGGAGTGGAGGATTGATCAGACAATATTCAGGCATTGTCCCCAAGGGGGACCTGCTGCTCATTCAGAAATTATGTGACAAATTAAAGGGCAGGTCGTTTATACATGTCAATTCCACGCGTGAAGGCGGGGGGGTCGCGGAGATACTGCAGCGCATGATTCCCCTCCTGAAGGACCTCGGAATCGACGCGCGGTGGGAAGTGCTGGAGGGCGACGCAACGTTTTTCGAAATTACAAAAAAGATTCACAATGCACTGCAGGGCAACAGGGAGAAGTTCACGAAAAAGATGTGGGAATACTACTATGAAGTCAACAGGAAGAACAAAAGGAATATCAACCTCAATGCCGACGCAGTGCTCATACACGACCCGCAGCCTGCCGCCCTCATAGATTTCAGGCGGAAATCCGCGAGGTCCGGCAAGAAAATATGGATATGGAGATGCCATATAGACGTGGCGCATCCGGTATCCGGCGTGTGGTCGAATCTCAGGAAATACATAGTACAGTACAATTCCGCCATATTCTCGGTATCAAAATTCGCAAAATCACTGCCCATAGACGAGTTCATAGTAACGCCCTCCATAGACCCGCTCAGCGATAAAAACAGGGAATTAACGGACAGGGAGATAAACGAGGTCGGGGATCAGTTCGGCATACCCCGTGACAAGCCCATCATACTGCAGGTCTCGAGGTTTGACAGGTTCAAGGACCCGATCGGGGTTATCAATGCATATAAGATTGTGAAAAAATACAATGACTGCAGGCTCATACTCGCGGGCAGCCCCGCAACAGACGACCCCGAGGGTGAGGCGATCCTGAATGAAGTGAGGGATTACGCCGGCAACGACCCTGATATACACATCCTCCTGCTGCCCCCGGACAAGCACAAGGAGATAAACGCCCTGCAGAGGATGTCGGACGTGATCCTCCAGAAGTCCATCAAGGAAGGATTCGGTCTTACGGTATCCGAGGCCATGTGGAAGGAGAAACCCGTGATCGGCGGTGCAGTCGGGGGAATTCCATTACAGATAGTGCACGGGCTTACGGGCTTTGTGGTCTATTCGGTCGAGGGAGCCGCCTTCAGGATCAGGCAGTTCCTCAATAATCCGGATATGGCAAAGCGCATGGGACAGGAAGGAAGGGAGTATGTAAGGAACAATTTTCTCATAACGAGGCAGATAAGGGATTACCTGTCCATATGGTATTGCACCATGAACAGGGGCAGGCATGTGCTTGAGCTGTGAGGGCAAGGAATTCACCCCTCCACCCCGGAAGCCGGAAACCTCATGCAATGGATGGGAGGATGGAAGATGTGACCAACACGAAAATCGCCGATGAGGTCCAGGAAAGACTGGCCGTGATAACGGAAGCCGACATACTCGTCGGGATTCCGAGTTACAACAATGCAGGCACCATAGGCCATGTTGTAAGGGCCGTCCAGGCGGGGCTGGCAAAATATTTCCCCGGCAAGAAATCGGTCCTGATCAATTCGGACGGAGGGTCCACGGACGGAACCGTTGAAGCGGTTCACAGGGCTTCCATCGAGGATTTTCATTCCATCTTTGTCACGCACAACAAAAGGGACTTTTTCAAAATATCCATTCCCTACCACGGGATACCCGGGAAGGGAAGCGCCTTCAGGACAATATTCGAGATTGCAAGGAGACTCAATGTCAGGGCCTGCGCTGTTGTGGATTCGGACCTCCGGAGCATCACGCCCGAATGGATTGATCTGCTGTTGAGGCCCGTGATTGAGCTGAATTATGACTATGTCGCCCCGTATTACCTGAGGCACAAGTATGACGGCACGATAACAAACAGTTTAATATACCCCGTGACGCGCGCCCTTTACGGCAAAAGGATCAGGCAGCCCATAGGCGGGGACTTTGCTTTTTCCGGCGATCTCGCATCTTTCTTCCTGGAAAAAGATGTCTGGGACACCGATGTCGCGAAATACGGAATAGACATATGGATGACGACAACCGCCGTCGCCAACCATTTCAGGGTATGCCAGTCCTTCCTGGGCGCAAAGATACACGATGCCAAGGACCCGGCCACGGACCTCAGCGGCATGCTCTACCAGGTTATCGGCTCAACGTTCGACCTTATGGAAATATATCATGACGTATGGAAAAACATAAAAGGCTCCGAGCCCGTGCCCACCTTCGGTTTCAGGTACGCGGTCGGTCTGGAGCCTGTCATTGTCAATTATGAAAAGATGATCGAAAAGTTCAGGCTCGGCGCAAAGGAACTCTCCACCATATGGAAGACCTTCATGCCGGACGACCTTCACGACTTCATACACAATGAGTTGAGCAGGGTCCCGGTACGGTCGTTTAACATCCCGGATGATGTGTGGGCCGCGATTGTCTACTATTTTGCGCTCGCCTGTCACGGGAAAAAGATCAACAGGGAGCACCTTCTGAAATCGCTGACCCCGCTTTACATCGGGCGCGTCGCCTCTTTTGTCATAGACACGTGGAACAGCAGCGCCGCGGAGGTCGAAGAAAAAATAGAAAACCTGTGCATAAGCTTTGAGAATAAAAAGGAACTGTTGGTTAAAAACTGGGAGGGAAAAACTGATTCAAAGGGGGAACAACCAAAATGAACGACGCTCTGCAAAAGATATTTTTAGACCCTTTCAGGGGCTTTTTTGAAAACGTCCTTGATTTCCTGCCGCACCTCCTGACATCCCTGCTTATTCTGCTCCTGGGCGGGCTTATTGCGCTGGCCCTCGAGAAAATGTTCACGAAATTGTTCAGGGCGGTGAATCTCGACAGGGTCTCCGAGAAATACGGCATTCCCGAAATACTGCGCAGGGGCGGGATAAAGGAGCCCGTATCGTTTATATTTTCCAAGATGATATGCTGGCTCACGCTGCTTATATTTCTCATCATCTCGCTGAACGCCCTGAATGTAACCACCGTCGAAAGGCTGCTGGAGAAGTTCTTTCTCTATCTGCCGAACGTGTTCGTGGCGCTCTTTATAGTTTTCATGGGTTACATCCTGAGCAACTTTCTCGGAAGGACCGCCCTTATAGCCTCTGTCAACGCAGGGCTCAAAATGTCCGGCATCATCGGCAAGTTCGTCCAGTTCACGGTGTTTTTCCTGTCCATCGCAATGGCCCTGGAGCAGCTCGGCATAGGGAAAGAGACGGTGCTGCTTTCATTCGGGATTATATACGGCGGGGTTGTGCTGGCGCTTGCCATAGCCTTCGGTCTCGGGGGCAGCAATGCGGCAAGGGAGTATCTGGAGAAGAGGATCAAGGGCGAGGACGAGAAAGACGATATACAGCATCTTTAAACCTTAATGTTGCATAAACGTACACAGGAGTCCGCCGTAAAACCTTTATAAAGCGACGGGATATCGGAAATATGTCTTTATTGCAGGACGTAACGGAGAGTGAAATTCCAGAGGATGTCGATATGCCGTGCGGAATACTCTCCAAGATATCGCGGATAAAGCTTTTCCGGCGGACCCCTGTGCCCCGCCGGCTGGATGTTATGCCGCTGTAAGGTAAATATGAAACCCGGGAAAAAAGAAAAAATATCAGGCAGGCTTTTACAGGTCGGCATGGGGGAGCATACGATAATTATCGCCATGTCGATAATCATCGGCCTGCTGAGCGGTTTCGCCAACATGCTGTTTCGCGCGACAATGAACTTTGTCCACGAAATAGTGTTTGTCGGCGGCTCCGCCCTGCTCCGCATCGGTGAAGGCGGTTATTATAAATTATTACTGCCGCTGCTGCCCGTATGCGGCGCCCTGCTTCTGATCCCCCTGTCTCTTGCATTCCGTGAAGATGTAAACGGCTACGGTTTTCCCCGCTTTCTTGAAAGGGTGAATATAAGGGGCGGAAGGATCAGGAAAAGGACCGTGCCCCTGAAGATACTCAGCGCGGCCTTTACAATAGGCACAGGGGGCTCCGCCGGCGTTGAAGGCCCGATCGCGCAGATAGGCGGGGCGGTGGGCTCTTTTGTGGGGCAGATATTCAGGGTTTCGGGCAACAGGATGAAGCTCCTCATTGCGGCAGGTTCTGCAGGAGGCATTGCGGCCACATTCAACGCCCCGATTGCTGGGGTCATGTTTGCAAGCGAGATAGTGCTCCTGGGCAACTATGAACTCACATCTTTTGCGGCCATTATCATTTCCTCGGGAATAGCCACCGTTGTATCGCGGATGTATTACGGCGCAAATCCCATCTTCACCGTGCCGGCATATGAAGTGACTGCTTACGAGATCCCGCTTTATATATTGTTCGGCATTTTCATAGGGGTTATAGCCGTCATGTACATCGTGGTATTCTACAGGGTGAAGGATGCGTTTGACAGGCTGAGGATTCATCCCCAGCTGAAACCCGTCATAGGCGCCTTTATCGTGGGTTCAATCGGGATATTCTTCCCCCACGTGCTTGGTGACGGCTATGAATTCATCGAGCAGGCCCTTGACGGCAAGGTTATATTCCTCGTCATGTTTGCGCTGATATTCCTGAAGATAGTCGCCACATCATTCACGCTCGGCTCAGGCGGGGCGGGCGGTGTGTTCGCGCCCGCGCTTTTCATAGGGGCGATGGCAGGCGGCGCCTTCGGCTGGGTCGTGCACTCCCTGTTTCCTGCATATACGGCCCATCCCGGCGCCTACGCCACGGTCGGCGTCGGCGCATTTCTCGCGGCGGCCACGCACGCGCCCCTGACAGGCACATTCCTGCTGTTTGAAATGACCGGCAATTACAAAATAATCATCCCCATAATGTTTGCAAGCATAGTGGGGACCCTGACCGCGCGACGCCTGCATCATGATTCCATAGACACGGTGGAACTTTCAAGAAAAGGGATCAACATACATGACGGCAGGGAGGCCACGGTCCTGAGCTCCATCCGGGTGGGCGATGTAATGAGGAAGAACTTCACAACCGTGCATGAAGATGCGGGGATGCACGAGCTTCTCCGCAAGGTTGTTGCGGGAGAGAGTTTTTATTTCCCGGTGGTTGACAGCCAGGGCCTGTTAACCGGGATAATCTCCCTTCAGGACATAAAGAGCGTCCTGTTTGAAGAGGACCTCAAGGAGATTCTCAAGGTCAAACACATTGTCTCGCGTAAAGTCATAGTTCTTACCCCTGACGACAACCTCAACACGGCCATTGAAAAATTCGCCGTAAAGGACCTGGAGGAAATCCCGGTGGTGGACATGTTCAACAGGCGGAGGGTTGTGGGAATGCTGAAAAGGGGCGATGTTGTAACAGCCTACAACAAGGAACTGCTGCGAAGAAGGGCCTGAAAACAGGTGAATTGCTGACTATTAGCCGGTAAATATTATAAAATAAATAATTCATCCTTAATGTTGTATAAAACGGGCGGGAGAGGCTGCCCGCCGGCGATGTTCTTATGCCGCTGTAATATCGGTTTTTGAAAAGGAATCTTCATGCCCGAGGCGAAATTAAAGGTAATCCTCTTACGGCACACGCCGGATCCGGAAGAAACCGTGGCAATGGCCGCAAAGCTGTGCTACAGCCCTGCGGATATCGAATCCCTTAAGGGCAGGATAGAGGCCGGGGACCAGAAGGCCTTTGTCGAGAAGCTCGTAAAAATGGGGCACATGACCCCCATAGAGCATGCATCCTTTACATTCGCCGTTGAAGGCATTTCAAGGGCATGCTCGCACCAGCTCGTAAGGCACAGGCTCGCCTCATATTCCCAGCAGTCGCAGCGCTACGTGAATGAAGAGGCGGGTTTTGACTATATCATCCCGCCGCTCATAAGAGAGGATAAGGAACTGAAAAAAACATTTACAGGCTTTATGAAAGCGTCCCAGGAGACCTACAACCTGATGGTGCGCAAACTGAATGAAAAAGGCATAAAGGGCGAATCGGCCAACCAGGATGCCCGATTTGTCCTTCCCAATGCAGCGGAGACCAAAATCATGATAACCATGAACGCAAGAGAGCTTCTTCATTTCTTCAGGCAGAGGTGCTGCAACCGCGCACAATGGGAGATAAGGCGTATGGCTGAACGGATGTTGAGACTCGTTAAAAAGACGGCTCCGACAATCTTTCATGCCGCCGGGCCGGCGTGTCTTTATGCGCCGTGTCCCGAGGGCGATTATTCATGCGGAAAAGCAGATGAAGTCCGGAAAAAGTACGGCGTGATGAAAAACAAACCAAGAGCACGGAGATGAGCACATGATCGTGAAAAGAAAAGCCTTTGCCGGATTTATCATAATCACGGCAATCCTGTCTTTTGCACTGGTTCTCACCACCGCCTCGCACAGCGCCCCTCCTGCCCGGGATTCGAAGGGTTTCTTATACATGGACCTGGAGGAATCCCTCAGGCAGTTGAACTCAAGGGTGGAACAGGCCGCCCCCGGGATAGTGATGATCATTGCCTATGACATCACAGGGACGGAGAGTGCGAGGGGAAGCGGCTTCTTCATGGACCGCGAGGGAACAATCGTAACCAATGCGGAGATCATGGAGAATGCGTATTCAGCAGAAGTGTTCAGCCGGGGGAACCATTACACGGATGTTGCAATTGTCCGCCTTGACAGCGATAAAGACCTCGCAATGATCCGGGTCGGCACGGACAATGAGGTTCCCCTCGGGATAGATTTCGACCGCCTCATAAAACCGGGGGACAAGGTCATGATCACCGGCAAATCAGCCGGCGACGAAAAAACCGTATCGGAAGGTGTGGTCAAATCCGTAGATATAACCAGGGAGGGACTGGAGGTGTTCAGGATAAAAACCGCCGTCCCGATATCATTGCTGCCCCCCGCCAGGCAGGGCCCTGTGCTGGACATGGACGGAGAGGTTGTCGGGATTACAACCGCCCGGATATCACCGGAACAGGAGAGAGACGTGTTTGGGAGAATCCCCGACATGTCCGTCTTAAATGCGGTCAGTATGCGGTCAGTGAGGGATTTCATCCTGAGCCCCGGGGAAGCACCACGGCCCCTTAAGCCTGCAAAATCAAAGGTCTGGTCGAAGTGGCTGTTTAAGCGGATGGAAACAGCAGCCATTGAAGGTTTTATGACGCTGTATCTGATCGGGTTCCCCAAGCTGCTGTTCTATGTATTTCTGATTATAGTATTCATATCATTCATCCAGTGGCTTTACGGCAAGGCAAGGAATCTGTTCAGCGGCAGTCCGGCGAAGGTCAGACACAGGAGGAGATAGCTTTTTCCATGGCATACGTAACAGCATTTGCAGGCAAAGGCGGCACAGGCAAGACAACCATTGCGGCATTAACTATCCGGTACCTTGTTGAAAAGAGGCGCAAGCCGGTGCTTGCAGTTGATGCCGACAGCAATTCCTGTCTCAATGAGGCTCTCGGCGTCCCTGTTCACGCAACAATAGGCGGCCTGCGCGAGGAATCCCTTGCCATGGTCCGCAGCGGCGCCGAGCGGCCGGGGGGCATGAGCATGGAGCAGCTTTTTGACTACCAGGTCCAGCAGTCGCTTATCGAGTCGGACGGGTTTGATTTGATGGTCATGGGCAGGCCCGAAGGCCCGGGCTGCTATTGCGCGGCCAACAACATAATCCGTAAATATACGGACAAGCTCTCCGCCAGGTATCCTTATGTTGTGATAGACAATGAAGCCGGCATGGAGCACCTCAGCAGGAGAACCACTCACGAGGTCGACCTGCTGCTTGTAATCAGCGATCCCACTCAGAAGGGCATCAGGACCGCCGCAAGGATCAACAGCCTTGTCGACGAGCTGAATCTCAATATAGGCAGGAGGAAGCTCATAGTCAACAGGGTGTCAGGTGAGAATTTCACCAGGCTGAAAAACAGCGGCATGGATATCCCCTTTGAAGAAATCTGCAATGTTCCCGAAGACGGCAACATCTTCCGTCTCGACATGGAAGGCAGGCCGGTTTTTGAACTTCCCCCTGATTCGGTCGCGGTGAGGACGGTCTTTGAGATTCTGGACTCGGCGGATATTCCTTAACCTTAATGTTGCGTAAACCGGCAGGGGAGTCCGCCCTAAAACCTCCGGCCCCCTTGCCCGCAGGCGGTGTTTTTATCCCGCTGTAAGGGGCGGGGTTCGGGGGAGGTGCAGAATGAAATTTGAAGATTCAGATGAAAGGTGAAGGAAAACGGAGAACCCGGCTTGCAAACACGGCCCTGCTCGCCCTGTCGCTGCTGGTTTCCTTTCTTATCCTGGAGGCAGGCCTCCGCTGGCACTATTATGACAGGTACGGCCCGTACCGTCTGGCAGTCTCCTATGCCCTGGATCATCTCATCAACGGCCCGAGGCCCTTCGGCCTGTCGGGACTTGAACTGAACCGCACGGCGTGGGAATCCAGTTACACCGAGCGCGGCCTCCAGGTGCCGGAACGCGGAGAGCCCCGTGAAGGATTCTGGGGCTTCGGGATCAAGCCCAAGGATACGGCCTGCGGATTGATCGGAGACCTGGTATGCGAGCGCCCTCAGGTAATACCCGGCCTCATCGAAATCGACCGGGGGGGCTTTCAGCATGCGGGCCGCCTGGAAAACCCCTCTCCGCATATCCTGATTATCGGTGGAAGCGTGGCATTCGGCGCGTATGCATCGGGTATTGATAAAACCTATTTCCACCGCCTCGCCGGCCTGCTGAAATCCCGGTTCCCGGACATAGGCATATCGGTCTTCGGCGTGGGCTCGGCCCTCAGCTCCAATGACCTTGCTGCGTTTGTCCTGCGGGGACTGGACATCAGGCCGGACCTTGTGATATTTCTCAACGGGCTGAACGACCTTGTCAATCCAGGAGGGGACGACTTCAGCGCCTATGCGCGGCAGTACCTGGGCAACATGGAGGTTGCACAGCATATCGCCGCAGAGCACAACATCCCCGTCGTCTTTGCGCTTCAGCCTTTTTTAGGGGAAAAGAAGGTCAAAACAGCGCTTGAGGAGAGAATCCTTGACCTCAGCGTAAGAAAATACGAAGAGACTGTGAATCCGCATTATGACAGGATAAGAAAAGGATTGAAGGCGCTTGCAGACAGGTCGCCGTCAAGTTTCTTTATAGACTGCTCGGGGATTTTCAATAACGAGAAGGTGACGACATTCGCCGACCAGTGGCACTTTTCAGACCCCGGCCACGAGATTTTAGCCGCAAAGCTCGCCCGGGACCTGCTGCCCGTGCTGGAGCAGATTGCAGGAAAACCCCGAGGTCGCAAAACAGAGGCGATTCGTTCGATTGATTTATACACATTGTTATGATAATATTTGTGTATTGGGGGTGTTGTTATGGGAAGAACAAACGTAGTGGTGGATGATGCGCTCTTTGAAGAAGGATTTAGATTAACAAAATGCAAAACCAAAAAAGAGCTTATTAACACTGCCATAGAAGAGCTTATAAAGAAAGAAAAAAGGAAGAGACTCCTGAGGCTTGAAGGCGCCGTGAAATGGGAGGGTGACCTCTCTGAAATGAGAAAGAGCCGGTTTTGATATTGGTAGATACATCTGTCTGGATCGATTTCCTCAACGGACGGAATACTAAATCCCGCAGAACTCTCCATGCCCTTTTGGAAGACGATGAAGAGATATGTATCTCGGAGATAATACTTATGGAGATACTGCAGGGTATCAGGGATGATAATCAGTTCGTTGAGATCAAGGACTACCTGTCTGCATTGCCGGTTTTAATGAATACGCCGGTTCAGTCTTATGTTCGCGGCGCTGATATTTACAGGCGCTGCAGAAAAAGAGGTTTTACTGTAAAAAAGCCGGCAGACTGCCTTATAAGCGCGGTTGCATTAGAGAATGACGCCGTGCTTTTTCATAATGATTCCGATTTTGAAAAAATAGCGAAAGTCACGAGTCTCAGGCTGTATAAATGGTAGAGCATATGTATAACCGCCTCCCAGAGGAAAGAATGAGGCCAAGGCATTAAGGTAATTGAAGGCAATTCGCGGCCTTGACATCGGACATTCCCACTATTTAGATTATATGACTTTATCTTAATCTTGATGTTGCACAAGCCGGCAGGGGGGATTTTACGCCGCTGCAAGGCTTTAAGTTAAAACATCCGCTTGAAAAATATACCATCAGGAGGAATATCATGGGTTACAGAGAATACAATGACCGCATAGGCGGCATAAACCACTGGCTGTTTAACCAGGAAGAATTCAGGCATATCATCACACGCCCGTTCAGGGGGGAAGAATATTCCAGTGTCATAAACGGCTCAGGTGTTGTAAAGGGGGAGCAGAAATACCCGAAGGGTTATCAGGATGTCATCATACCCGAGCTGAGGCGCAGGGCGGATTTTTTCAGCGAGGTTCCCGCGCTCAAGGATATCAGGCCTGCCGGGCACAAGGTGCTGACCGTGCTGGTCGGTGACAGGGACGACCCCACGGTGGCGGCTTCACGCAGCTATGTGGGCATGAAGTCCGCCACTACCAGGCTCACCGGCCTGTCCGGCATGGTCGAAGAACTGCCTTCCACGATAACGGCCTCTGAGCTTTACGAAAAACTCGACAAATGGAACAATGACGAGACCATCTCCATATTGATGTTCCAGTTGCCTTTCGGCGGCAGAGCGGGGGAGACAATCGACACAACCGCGCTCTGCAACCGCATCAATATCGCCAAGGACGGCGACGGGCTCAACCAGGTGACACTCGGCCTCATGTCCCTCGGCGCCGAACGTTATTACGACTGCTGCACGCCCGGGGGTATAATAGACCTCGCCAGCGTCTACCTGTACAGGGAAAAGGGCGTGAGGCTGCGTCCGGACGGGATCGCGGGTTTTGCAGGTTTCGAGGTGCTGGTCTCCGGCAGGAGCGCCATCGTGGGTGAGCCGCTGTTTAACCTCCTGAAGCGCTTTGATGCAACGGCCCTCGGCCCGCTGCACACGCGCACAGGCACGGGCGGTTCAACGGACAGGGAGACGCAGTTAAGGGTATATACCGAACTCTCAAGGCGTGCGGACATAATATTTTCCTGCATGGGGTTTCATCCGTACAGGCTGCACGCTGACACTGAATACTTCTTCACCGCGGACATGCTCAAGGAAGGCTGCCTGATAATCGACGCATCCACGTCGTTCAGAAAAGACGGCAGGAAACCTTACGGTGATGTCGATCCTTCCGCGCGTTCCAGGGCCGCGGCGTATACGCTGGAGACCGGGGGGGTCGGCCCCGCCACGGTCACCAAGCTCGTGCACCAGGGCTGGCGCGGAATGCTGTACCAGAACATTGACAAAGTGAGAAAGGCCCTTGAAGACAACAAGTCACTCGTCAAATCAACCTTCACCGGCCTTCTGGCGTCCTATGCCGGTGCAAGCAAAGCCGATGCTGAAGACAACGCCGAAAAGCTCTGCAACAGGGCAATACATCCAGACAGCCATCCCGTGCACGCAGTGGATGCGCTGGAGGCCGTTTTCCCGGCGCTGATGAAGAACAAGTAGGGCCACTCAGCGTTTTTCCATCCTTGTCACTTCATGCTTCAGAAGCATTGCAAGGTCCTGCTGGATAGACGGATTGCCGGGGTTTATGCGAAGCGCCCTGTCGTAAAGCGCAATGGCCTTTTCCGTCCGTGCCGAACCAATGTAAAGACCGGCTAAAGTCTTATACAGCTCCACCGCGTGAGGCGCCAGCTCTATGGCCCTGGAAAAAAATATCTCGGCGGATGAAATGTCATTATTCTGGAAAGCTATCAGGCCGAGATCACGGTACAGAACAGGGTTGTCGGGGGCGATCTTGACGGCTTCCTCAAGGGCATCCACGGCCTGTTCAGGATCGTCCATGGCCAGGTAAGTATGAGCAAGGCCGTAAAAGGCCTCAAGCAGCATTTTCTGTTCATCTGCCTTTTCTGAAGCAGCAGGGGCGGTTATTATCGGCGGTTCCTGTCGCTGCCGCCGCCACGCGACCGCCTTCCGGTATTCCTTCTCAGCTCTCCTGAAGTCTTTTATCCTGAAATAGAAGTACCCTGATTCCAGGTGAGAACCGTAGTTCGCCTCCGCATTTTCAAGCTGTTTCGCCATCTCTGTTCTTTTGCTCTCCCAGACTCGGATTTTCATATTGCACACCTTGAGCATATCGAGAACCTTCTCTTTTTTCTCATCAGTTGCGCCTTTTCGGGCAAGCATGCCTTCCAGTATTTCCCGCGCCTCATAAAATCTGCACTGCTTTATGTACATCCCGGCGAGAGAGTTGTGAATGCCGTCAAGGGACATGTCCTGAACATCGTCACCATGGCTGTTCAACGCTGATGTCAGATACTTTACAGCAAGGGCGGTCATGCCGGCCTTTTTATATGCCATGCCGGCCTTGTAGTATCTTATGCCTTCTCCCGTCGAATTATCGTTGAGTATCGAATCAATCTCTCTCTCCCTCCTGAGCGCGTTTATGAGCCTGTCCAGCTGCTTGTTGAAAAGATTTATTGCCTTTATTATCTCGCTGTAATAGAACCGCCCCCTTTCCAGTTGTTTATCAAGCATTTCCCATTTATCCCGTATCTCGTCTATCGCCTGTATCTCGTGTTTTTTCAGATAGAGTTCAAGTCCGTAATGATATCCGACCAGCAGGTTAAGCGAAGGATGTCTTACTTTTTCGATAAGCCCCTCGATCCTTTTCAGTATACTGCTGAGCTCACGGGAATCTTTGTTTTCGTTGCCTTTCAATTTTTTCGCCTTTTTTATATGTCTCAATACCTGTGCCGACGCCCTTTTGATATCCCGAAATTTATTTCTTACTGATGTCACTTCACTTATCAGGTGATCAAGACGGTAGAATGGCCGGCTGTCGGAGAGAGCGGATAACAGTGAAAATGTATCCGTTTCATGTAAACTGTCGCAGTATTCGTCTATAAAATCGGCAAACCTCATATTGACTGCCCCGTCAATCGGCAATCCTCCCTCCGTGGCATTGACGACGATGCCGGTAAATGTCCTGATCCTGCTTTCAAAGGCCGTTTTAAAGGTCAGGAACTGCCTGATGGTATATACACGTTCATTGAAAATATCCACGGCCGGCATTGCTCCCGGTATATTGCCGGGGCCGTTTCTGGTCTTCTTTTCCAGTATCCTGTCAAGATTGTCCGTATAACCAGTGGCATGGACCCTCCCGCCGCTGTAGGAAAGGTCCTGTCCTATAAAGGCTATAACATCCGCACCAAGGAACTCGGATACGGCAAAGGCAAAATGTGCAACGGACCCCCCGAAACATTCAATATAACCGTTGTCTTCCCAGAACCTTGCAAGCCACTGAAAGGCCATATTCTGGGGGACACTGTTAATAAACAACGGACCGGGGTACATGCGGATGAGGGCGGGGGTGTATTGCGCAAGACAGATAAAGGGCACTTCCTTCAGGACGGGGATATCCTTGAATTTGTCATCTATATTATCCGAGACCGGGTCTATCGCCACCGCCAGGTCGGGAATAACATCCGCAGAGAGGAGCGCGGGGAGCGAGGCGTCCGTTGCAACAATGACCGCCCTTCCTTTTGTCTTTTTCAGCAAATGAATATTCTTGTCGAGAGAAGGTCCCGCAGATACTATAACCGCCGGTCTGCCCTTGAATATATTGCGGAGATTCCTTACACCGGGCTTTCTTATTATTGACGGAACGTTTTCAATAAATGCATCTATGAATTCCTTGCCGCGGCTTAAAATAGTGGCGACCCCGAGATCGCTCACCCGCTTTTCTTCATTTAATCTGTTCAGGAAATTGTCAAATGCAGCAGGGTTTATTTTGACCGACGGCTCGTGCCTGACTATCCAGAATTTCCCGTTGGTGATAAGATGATGGTGGCTGTGGAGCACTGAAAAATTTTCCGCATTTTCTCCCAGAACGATTTTGACCCGGTCGGAATCCAGCAGCGCGGAAAAATCCTTTATACTCAGGGCCAGCCTGAATATCTCCGGTGCAGCCTCGTATACAAGAAGAATATGCCCCTTTTCAAATCTTTTAAACACCTCCTCTGCAAAATATCCCAGGCCGAATCCAAAAAGGACGACTATCCCCTCTTTTTCGATCCTGCCGAGCAGGTCGATCGCCTGTCTTGCGCATTCAATCGGATCCCCGGAGCTGTGGATATTTATCTCTTCCCCGTCATTTCTTTTATAGACTATCCTGGGATTGCCGCTTTCCGAATCAAATATTTTGATCCTTTCCCCGTCAATGGTTGCCGACTCCACGATTTCCACCAGTTCAGGATGACGTCTGGAGAGTTTCTCCAGATTACCGCGGTAAAATTTCTCCATGACGGAGGCTTCGGTCCTGCTTTGTCCGGGGATGGGGATGAATTCATCCAGGTCTACAAAATCCATGTCAAGCCTGCTGTCATCATTCATATCGGGCTCCTTTTGATTTGCATATTTTTTCAACCTTCAGCGGCACATACCTCCTGCCCGCTTATGCAACATTAAGGTTAATTCAACGGCGATTCTTTTCATTACAGCCGCCCACTCCCCGCGTCTCTCCTGGCGGAACAGGCGCATCGTCGGATACCATGGGGTATCTTCGCGTTTCAGCATCCACCTCCAGTCCGGGACAAAGGGCAGCAGGGTCCATACAGGTCTGCCCAGCGCCCCGGCAAGGTGGGCAACGGCTGTATCAACCGATATCACAAGGTCGAGGTTTTCCATCACAGCGGCTGTATCATAAAAATCCCCCAGGGACTCCGCTATATCGACAAGATGCAGTGATGCAGCGGCTGTATGGTCATCCTCCGTCACTGTTACGCCTTTCTGCAGGCTGAAGAATTCAATCCCCGGGACGGCCGCCAGCGGTTCAAAATCCCGGAGCCGGCACGACCTGTTGCGGTCGTTCCTGTGTTCCGGATTGCCTGCCCACACCAGCCCGACCTTAAATGCATTACTGTTGATCCGGTGTTTCCATTGCCCTGCCGCATACCTGTCAACGGACAGATACGGGATGTCGGCGGGGATCGTGTCAATGGTTGTGCCGAACACGGCGGGAAGGCTCAAAAGGCTGATGTACGCGTCGGGTTTTTCTCCGCGCCCGGGGCCGTACGGTGTTTCCGAAAGAACGTCTATTCCTTTGAAGTTTTCAAACAGCCTGATAAGGCTCCTGCCGCATTCATATATAACCCTGCCGCCCAATGCCTTTATGAGCGGGATATAACGGACAAACTGGATATGGTCGCCCAGTCCCTGTTCGGCCCTTACCAGCACACTCCTGCCGTTAAGCGGTGAGCCGTCCCATTCGGGTACATCCGCATTGCTGCAGCCGATATCCCCGGATATTTCAGCGCTCTTAAAGCGCCATCCATATTCTTTCCAGCCTTCCCCGAACTCGCCTTTCATGAGCAATACAAGCCCCCTGTTGTAATGGGCATCGGCCGAATCAGGCTTAAGCGCAATAGCCCTGTTATACTGTTCCACGGCTTTCTGCAAGTCTCCCATATCAAGAAATGTATTGCCGAGATTGATATATGCGTGTTCGGAATCCGGATTCAGGCCTATGGCCCTGCGGCACTGACGGACAGCCTCTTCAAGCGCCCCCTGCTCCCTGCAAGTGTCGCCCAGATTGGCATATGCCTCTGCAAAATCCGGGTTGATGCTTACTGCCCGGCGGTAAAGGGCTGCGGCTTCATCATATCTTTTTTGTTTCTTGAGGATGTTGGCGAGGTTGTTGTATGCCTCTGCAAAATCAGGACTGATCGATACCGCCTTGCGGTAATGCTCCTCGGCCCCCTGTAAGTCACCCCTTTCTTTCAGGGCATTGCCGAGATTGAAATGCGTCTCCGCAATATCCGGTTGCAGTTTTATGGCCCTGCGGTAATGCATGATTGCATCATCCACCCTGCCCTCTCCTTTCAGCAGGTTGGCAAGGTTGTTGAGTGCCGGGACATGGCCGGGATTCAGCTCCAAGGCTTTCATATACTGTTTCGCGGCCTTCTTGTTCTCACCCCGTCTCCTCAGGGCATTGCCCATGTTATTGTATGCCTCGGCATAATCAGGGTCTAAACCGACGGCCTTCCTGAAACACCGCATGGCCGTTTCGGTTTGCTCCAGATTCATGAACGCACTGCCGAGGTTATTATGGTAGATGGATACGGACGGGTTTATTGCAACGGCCTTTTCAATATATTCAACCGCCAGCATGTTGTTGCCCCTCTGGTAGGCAATCAATCCAAGCAGGTGCAGCGCATCCGCACATTCCGGCGCAACAGCCAGTATCCCGAGGTAAAGCGACTCGGCCTCCGCCAGATTTCCGGCCCGGTGAAGTCTGAGGGCATCCGCCAGTGCTTCCGGGAGCCCCTGCCGTATTGTCTCATCCTTTATCATGCCAGCCTTTTAAACCCGGTGTGGGCTGCAGGTCCGCGCAATAATTCATGTATGCTGTTTTTATCTATCGCGCCGGCAATTGTCCTGAAAGCTTCCCCGACAGCCCTTTCATAGGCATTAAGGTGCTCTTCCCTGTGGGCGTAGGTTGCATAAAAAGCCTTTGACGACAGAAATCCCATGTTCAGCATTTCCTGCGTGAAGAGCGTATGTATTTCCCGTGACATTTCCCCGTAATCAAATGAGAGTATGCTGAGGGGTGGTATGCCTTTAATGCTTATCCTCAGGCCGTATTCATCCGCAGCCCGCCTCCACGTCTTCCGGACGGATTTGCCCGTCCGGTTCAGATGTTCCGGCACATTATGCGAGCTCATCTTTCTTATTGCCGCAAGTGCCGCCGCCGGACCGATCCTTTCAGTCCAGTAAGTGCTGCTTATAAACGTCTTCCGTGCGGCTTCCATCACAGGACGGATCCCGGTTATCGCCGCCATCGGATAGCCGTTGCTCAAGCCCTTTGCAAAGACCGCGATGTCGGGGTTTATGCCATAGGACAGGTGTATGCCCCCGATGTTCATTCTCCAGCCGGATGTGACTTCATCGAAAATCAGGACGGCGCCTGTCTTGTCGGCGGTCTTTCTGACATGTCTCAGGAATCCCCTCCCGGGCTCCGAGTGCCTCACCGGTTCCATTATGATTGCGGCGAGTTTCCCATCATGTTCCTGGACGGCCGCATCGAGTGACTCGGTCTGATTGTAGTTAAAAGGCACTGCCGTGGCCTGCAGGCAACGCGGTATGCCTGCAGGGTCGAGGCCGGGAAGCAACTGGCCGTCCAGATTGCTGTGGTCTGCAAGGTTGGCTGCAAGATACCAGTCATGCCAGCCGTGATAGCCGCAGAAGGCGACCCTGTCCCTGCCTGTTGCGGCGCGTGCAATACGGACGGCAACGGACATTGCCTCACCGCCTCCCCTGGCGAATCTCACCATGTCGGCCCATGGATGGAGTTCGCACAGCAGCTCCGCGAGCTCAACCTCCTCCGGGCAGTTGAGGGTGCTCATGGTACCTTTGTCAACAGCCGACTTGACCGCTGCATCAACGTCCGGGTCCGCGTAACCGAGAATACACGCGCCTACTCCGCAGATGCTCATATCAATAAACCGGTTGCCGTCAAGGTCGGTGACTTCGACACCCCTGCTCCTGCTGTAGTATGCAGGCCACTGTCCCGGCAAAAACATTTCCGGCCTCTTCGAGAGAAGATGCGCGCCGCCCGGAATAATGTTCCCGGCCCGTTCATATAAATCAATGCCTGTATGACAATTCATCGGTCGTTCCTTCCGCTTACAGTCGAATTAACCTTACATTTGCATAAAAACATCGCCTGCCTGCTTATGCAACGTTAAGGTTAAGTTCACAACAGGCCCGCGCCCCTGTTGGTCCGCTCCGCCTTCTCAAGGATATTCAGTATCCTGATGTCTTCATCAAGCGTATTGGGGAACGGCCTGACCCCTCTTGCCGCATCGATAAACGCTCTCATCTCATCAACATACATTTCCTCTATGATATTGTCATTGTAATCCGATTCCGCCCTGCCCCCGGGTTCGTGGAAATACTCCCATATCCTGTTTCCGGCATCATAGAGCCTGACGGCCCTGTCTTCCCAGTTCCACCTTATCTGTGCCTTTTCAAGGTTCATGGTAAGGCTTCTTGTGGCAAAACGCGAAACGACATCCACCACGAGAGTCCCCAGGAAACCGTTGAATTTAAGATTCACATTGTAAGTATCATCTATGTCAACACCCATGTCGCGGGTCCTGCCGTAGAATGCAAAGACCTCCTCGGGATATCCCGTGATGTCAAGAAGCCATGTCAGTTCAAAAGGCACCATTTCCCTGGTGGCGCTGGTCTGTTTCTTGCTGACATAAAAATCCCTTATGTCCTCCCATGGATGCCAGTCCGGAAGATACTGGCCCATTACGTAAACAAAATTGCACAACCTGCCGTATTTTCCACCCAGTACGATATCCCTGACCGTCCTCACACCCGGATGAAACCTGAAAGTACATGAAGGCGCAATCAGTGTGTTTTTTTTCTTTGCCTCTTCTGAAACTTCCTTGAGTCCATCCATGATGACGCCGGCCTCGACAAAGGCGGGTCTGGCGTACTCCACCGCCAGTTTCAGATATTCAAGGTGGCTGTCCGGAGGGGTTGAGACAATAAAGACATCGCTTGCCGATAACATATCAGGCGTAAGCCCGGCGGATGTCCGGATATGATACCTGTCCTCCGCTTCCTTGCGCCGGTCTTTCCTCTTATCAAAGCCGGTTATATCCTTTATACCCAGCGACAAGAGGTTTCTTATCCTCCTTTTACCCATGGAGCCAAGGCCGATCTGCAAGGCTTTCATTTATAAGACTCCTTCCGCCCGGGGTTCAGCTTTTGAAACTCTTTTCAAGGCTGTTGCGGCAGGGCCTGCCGCCTGCTTATTCAGCATCAGGCTCATGACGGCTTCAATGCATACAAAGTCATATATATCGTCCACTTCATAGTTCTGCCACCTTTCTATGAAAAACGGAATGGTCCGCTGCTGGTAAAATGTCCTGCATTCAAGCAACGTCTCCGTCTTTGAAAGATAGATGACCCCATAGGGGAAAAACACCCTGTCAAGCTCCTGCCTTCTCGTTATGATTCCTGTGCCGGCTTCATAGGGTTTTACATAGCCCCGCGTTATCCTCTTCATTATGGACGGATGCTCCAGGCTCACTTCACCGACGCTCACAAGGCTGTCGGCTTCCGCTTCATGGCGGATTAATTTTTCTATGGCACGGTCGATATCGTCAATCCTCCTCAGGGGTGAAGTGGGCTCCATCAGGGCTATACAGTCAAACGTCATGTCTTTGTTTTTATAAAAATCCACTGCATGTAAAATCACGTCTATCATGGGAGTGCAGTCACCTGCGAGTTCCTCCGGCCTTAAAAAAGGCACTTCCGCTCCGTACCTTTCCGATATCTCTGCAATCTCATTGTCATCCGTGCTTACAATCACCCTGTCGAGGTATCTGGAGGACAGGGCCTGCTCCACAGTCCATGCTATCAGGGGCATTCCGCACATCTCGCGTATATTCTTCCCCGGCAATCCCCTTGAACCGCCGCGTGCGGGAATAATACCGAGAACGCTCCTGTTGTTATACATCACGGAACCCCCTGAAGGATGTGTCCATGTTAAGGTAGAGTTTTTCGGCGTCCTGTATCCCCTTGCGCAGCTTGCTGCCGTAATAATGTTTCATCAGTGTCTTGTTGGCCTGCAGCAACTCCCGGTGGAACTCCTCATCCGTCATATCCGTAAAATTCACGGCCAGCAGGTCGGAGTTGAGGTGTTTGTTTTCGTAGAAATCTTCAACATCCCTTAAAAAACCTTCCCTGATTGCGTGGTAGTATAACGGCGAGCCCGGATACGGTGTGACGGGCCGGATGGTTCTCAGATGTGAATGGTCGTCATATTTCAGCAGGAAATCCACCCCCTTTTTCAGCGTTTCCCTGTTATCGCCTATGTTGCCGAATATAATATTGAGTCCCGGACTGATACCCGCAGCCAGTGTATTCTCCACACCGGTTGTTATATGCTTGACCGTCAGGGCCTTGTTCATATTCTTCAGCACGGTGTCGTCCACGGCCTCAATGCCGTAATTAATAAAAACACACCCTGCCTCCTTCATGAGTTTGAGCACGTCGGGCCTGGCGTAGTTGAGGCGGCCGTTGCAGTCCCACCTGACATTCAGCTTGGCCTTTAAGAAGGCCCTGCACAGTTCCTCCGTGCGTTTCACCGAACTCATCAGGAGTTCGTCGGAAAATGCTATGTAACCGACATGGTAGTCTCTTTTCAGCAGTTTTATCTCCTCTATTATGCTGTCTGCCGAACGTGGCCTGAAGCCGGTGTCCATGCGGTAGCAGAAGCTGCACTTAAAGGTGCAGCCTCTTCCGGAAAGGACCGGTATGCAGCGCTCGGTGCCTCTTATATTCGGCATTCTTAACAACGTGTAGTGGTCCATGGGAAACATTTCATAAGCAGGGAAAGGGATGCTGTCGATATCCCTTATGAGAGGCCGGCGGCCGGTCGTTACCAGCCTGTTGTTTTCGATATACGCAATACCCTTGATATCCTGAAAACCTTTTTTCTCCTGGAGCGCCTCCATCACCTCGATTATCGTGTTTTCCCCCTCACCTGTGATCACCATGTCTGCACGGGTCTTCTTGAGGAAATAGCCGGGCTCCGGTGAGGGACCGTGACCGCCTATGATGTAAAAGGGGCGCTCCGGAACAGCGTTTATCGCATCGGAGATTTTCAGGAGCTTTCTGTACTGGTAATATCCTGCTATAACGCTTACTCCAACGACATCAAACCTGTTCTCCGCAAGATATTCCGTCAGGTGAGCATCCGGGTAGTGATAAACATCCTGGTTATATATGACCACATCATGTCCCGCCTTCTTGCAGACCGCTGCTATATAAGCCAGACCCTGCGGAAACCAACTGATATATGAGCCATTGTCATAGACGACAAGCAGTATTCTCAAAAGCTGCCTCCGGACATCGCTTTGCCTCAAAGTTGCATAAAACACCGGCGGACTCCTCTGCCCGTTTATGCCACGTTAAGGTTAATCCTTGCGGTTCTTATCTGAACACCCCCAGTTTTTCAACGGCGTTTTTGTATTCCTCCCACTGGCCTATATCGATGTAGTCATTCTCATTCACCGGGTATGTTGCCACTTTTCTGTTGTTTTTGATCAATTTTTTGATCAGGTCGGTCATGTCAAAAAATGTATTTTCGGGGATAAAGCGTACCGCCTCCCTGCTCAACACATATACGCCTGTATTTATCGTCACGGTATATTCAGGTTTTTCGTGTATATCGGTCACCAGACCCTTTTCCCTGAAACTTATGACGCCATAGGGTATCTTGTGATGCTGGATTGAAGACAATACCGTCATCACGGCGTTGTGCCTTTTATGCAGGGTTATCACCTGCTGGAAATCGGCCTTGACAATAACGTCACAGTTGGTGACGATAAAGATATCCGTGTTCATCCTCTTGAGCAGCTTCAGCCCGCCTGCCGTGCCGAGAAAATCTTTTTCCCTGACAAACCGTACTTCGTAATCCTTTTCAACGCCGTTGAAATAAGCCTCTATCATCTCCCCCTTTGAGTTCAGGATAAGATAAAACCTCCTTCCGCCCTGACTCTTGAACTCTTCAATGATCAGTTCAATAACAGGCTTGTCATTTACGGGTATCAGCGGCTTGGGAAGAATCTTGGTGAAAGGCTCCAGCCTTGTCCCTCTGCCGCCTGCCATGATAACCACCGGCACTCTTATCCTGCCGTTCTTCGGCGGCCGTGCATGTTCCGAAAGTGCCCGGTTCCAGGTTATATAATCAACCACAATGCCCTGTTCATCTATGAGGGGGATAAGATTGATTTTTTTCTTCAGAAATATTTTCCTTGCGGCTTCCATGGAAAACCCGCCTTTTCTGAGAAACGTGGGCTTCCTGTGATAGACATTTCCGATATTGTCGTCGAGACTGTTGCCCTTTAACAGGTAGCGCCTTATGTCTCCGTCGCTTATGGTCCCGAGAAGCCTGTTGTCCCGGTCAGTGACCAGGAGGAGTTTCTCGGCCGTCCTGTCGAGTTTTTTCAATACATCCTTGATGGATTCTGTTTCAGCAATGAATATATCTTTCTGCATCGGCAGGCTTTCCCGGGCCTGCAGTCTCAGCCCGTGGCATTTTATCCGGCAAAATGTTTCCGATATCAAAGAACTCCTTTTTCAGGTTTATGGGGCCGGATAACATCTCTTTCAGAATGCCGGCTATCCTTTCCGAGGCCCCGCCCTCTCCATAAGGGTTTTTTATATTCCTGCACAACCTCTGAAAATCAGGTGACAGCGCCTTCCTGATTGAAGCCGCTATTTCTTCACTGACGCACCTGCAGTCGATTATGCTTTCAGCCTTTATCCTTCCCCTCTGCCTGTCCCCGATATTCACGGCCGGTTTTCTGAAGGCAGGGCTTTCCATGATTCCGCTGGAGGAGTTTCCAACGACTACATCGGCATACTTCATTGCAGACAGATATTTCACTCTTCCAAGGGATGTGAAACATGCGGTTCTGCCGGGATGGCTTCTCCGGAATTCATCCATCAGGCCCGCGATCTCCCTTCCTCCGTTATCAGCGTTCGGTTTTGTAAGGATACACTTTAATTCCTTCGTGTCCTGAAGGGCCTTCAACAGCTCCTTGAACTGTCTTCCCGGGGCGCCGGATTCCAGTGTAACCGGATGGTATGTAATCAGGGCGGTTTTTCCATTGAATTCAAACCCCAGCATGTCTTCCAGTTCATTCTTTTCAAGAAGGTTGGTTTCTTTTATAGTGTCAATGCACAGGGCGCCGACATTGAAAACCCTGTCGGGAGACTCTCCCAGCTGGATAATACGTTTCCGGTACGTTTCGGTGGATGCAAAATGAAGATAGGACATCTTGGTGATGGAATGTCTCATTGCGTCATCAATAACACCTTCGCTCAGTTCCCCGCCATGCAGATGGGCGACCGGGATTTTGGTTATAAAAGCAGAGAGGGTTGCTGCAAATGTTTCAAATCTGTCACCCAGTACCGTCATGATGTCAGGCCTTTCTTTTTTAAATACATCAGCAAAGGATATGATCCCGATTCCGATGGATTTTGAAATGCCGGCATCCGTATCACTTGAGAGGAGCATTTCCACCCTGTCATTTACAGTGAAACCGTCTTCCTCTATTTCCCGGCAGGTAAGGCCGAACTCCGGAGACAGATGCATTCCGGTGGCGATTATCCGCAGAGTGAAACATTCGTCGTTTTTTATTCTCTTTAAGAGCGGATACAGCAATCCATATTCTGCCCTCGTGCCGGTTATAAAGCAGATTTTTTTCTTTGCATACGGCGTCATAAATGGTCAGGTATCCAGGTTGTTTAAACTTACAGTTGCATAAAAACATCGCTTGCGGGCAGGGGAGCGTGCGGCACGTTTTACGGCGGACTCCACTGCCCGCTTATGCGACATTAAAATAAACATGACCGATTTCCCCGTTCCGCACGCCGACGGCGGATACACGGAACAAAATATCTCCCGTGCGGCATGCTCGTCTGACCGCCGCTTGCGCAATTCGGAACATAGATGTTCATTCATGTCCTCACTGCAAATAGTATGCCCGTTATCATCCGCAGAACATACGGTTTTCCGTTGACGGGATACAGGGACGGACGGCGGACGGCCTTCTGTTTATAACCACAGGAAATAAAAACGGAATGTATGTATTGGAAGGAGTGGTGACTTTAAGTCTGTTGATGCGTGAGAACCGGTTTGCGGTCTTTTACAGCGGCAAACACTGTCAAGCGATTGACATTTGCCCGTGCATGAGCAGCTGATTAATGCTTCAGCATCATGGTGTCAAGCTGATGAAAAAGCTGCATGATTCCAACAGCGGCAAGGGCAATCAGAACCAGTAAAAAGAATATCTTCGGTCTTTTGAAGAGCAGGAAAAGAAGGATAACCGCTGCGGATACGGAGGCTGTCATGTTCTCCCGGGCGTAGTTCAGAGCATCCTGAAGAATCTTATTGTAATCCATAAAATCTCCTTTGTCTCTGCGTCTGACTATTTGTAGTATATCACAATCCGTTCATAACCTTACAGTTGAACGGACATTGCAGGCTGCAGGAAAGACACTTATAACGCATTGCATTTCAACCGGTATTGATTTTTCACGCCGTTCTGCTATACTTCATATTATTCAATTTATAACTTATAACGTTTCAACCCGGGAGGCCGACATGGCAAATAAAAAATCCTCTTCCTCCGATCCGAAGACAAAAAAACCATCATCGAAAACAAAGGCGACGGCAAAACGGTCTGCAAAGTCAAAATGCGGTAGAAGTTCTCGGAAGAAAACACCGGTCCTGGATCTGGACAAGACAATGGACCGCCTCAAGGAACTGGGAGACAAGCTCGCCAAGTCCGCCGAGAAAGGCCTCTATGACGAGACAACCCGTGACCAGCTAAGGAAGCTGAAAGACAGATTAAGCGAAGCCGCGGACAAGGGCGTACACGCAATCAGGGAGGCTGCCGGCAGGATACATCAGTTTGCAGGCGAAGCGACGGAGCTTACCAGGTTAAAGATTGAACTGCATAACCTGCAGAAAGAGCGTGAAAAGTTCCTGCTCCTCATGGGCGAGCAGCTAAGAAATTTATACAAATCAAACAGGCTGAGAAACATCAAGGAGAAGCTGAAATACGATTTCCAGAAAGTCGATGAGATAGAAGAGGCAATCGCCGAAAAAGAGAGAGAAGCGGCCAGGCTCGCGGCGGATATGAAACCCGTAAAATAACGTCCCCCTGCGATATCTTCAGGTCGCCGCCGATGTTGTCATAAACCCCGGTCAGGAGACCGCGCCGTAAAAGCGGGAGGCTCTTTGCCGCTGCTACTGACGCAGGGTTTTGAGAAATTCCTTGTACTTTTCAGGTGGCGATTTGATTTCCATCCCCATACTGAATGTAACGCCGAAGGGTGAAGGCTTGGTCTGAAGCCATTTCACCTCGCAGTCCATCATGAGCACATCCCCGGAAGGGAGGGTGGACTTTAGTCCGACTATTGAATTGGAGGGGATATCAATGCCGCTGTATACAGTAGCTGATACCATATACAGGCCGTTTTCGGAAAAATTCATTATAATGCCCGAATAATTAACCCCGTCCAGAATCAGCTCCGCATTCAGACTGTCGACAATTCTCTTATATCGTCTCTTTCCCATACTGAGTACCCCTTACAGTGGCATAAAAATGCCGCCCGCGGGCAGGGGAGTCAGGCGGAAAAGCTTTATCTGCGATACCTTCAGGAAGTATTCCGCACGGCATATCGACATCCTTTGGAATTTCACTCTCCGTTACGTCCTGCAATAAAGACATATTTCCGATATCCAATCGCTTTATAAAGGTTTTCCGGCGGACTCCCCTGCCGGCTTGTGCAACATTAAGGTACCGCTAACCGTACAGTTGCATCAAAACATCATCCGCGGTCATGCCCCGCCGCCGCTAAATAAAAAGCCGATTTTTCAATTATAACAAATTATGCCACAACTTTACCTTACAGCGGTATAAAAACACCGCCTGCGGGCAGGAGCGTCCGGAGGTTTTACGCCGGACTCCCCTGTCGGCTTATGCAACATTAAGGTTTACATAAGATTCACCGGGTCCACATCGATATCGATTTTTATTCCCCTGCACCCTTTCATTTCCTCCAGCAGAACCGATGCACGCTCACGCAGCTTCCTGGAATTTTTCCCCTTCAGTATGATATGCCACCTCCAGAAATTCCTGATCTTTTCAATCGGAGCCGGGGCGGGACCGAGTATATCCGCTTCTTTACCGGCAGGAGTGTGCCGTATTTTTTTTATCTTCTTTGAAACAGCGGCAACGGTTTTTTCACCTGCATCCCTGTTCCTGAAGCTTAAAATAATCCTCAACAGCCTGCCGGAAGGCGGATATGACAGTTCTCTCCGCTGGATCATTTCCCTCTCGTAAAATCCCTTGTAATCGTGCTTCCTCACATAATCGAAGACATAGTGACCTGCCTCGTAGGTCTGTATGTATGCCTTTCCGGGCGTATCACCCCGGCCTGAGCGTCCCGCAAGCTGGATGAAGAGCTGAAACGCCCTTTCCGCGGACCTGAAGTCAGGCATGTTCAGCGCGATATCAGCGGATACGACGGCGGAAAGGGTGACATTCGGGAAATCATGGCCCTTCGCCACCATCTGGGTGCCCAGGAGCAGGTCGATTTTCTTGTCCTCCATCTCCTTGATGATGCTGTAGTGTGAAAATTTCCTGCGTGTCGTATCCCCGTCCATTCTCCTGACCGCAAGCTCCGGTATCAAGGCATTGAGTTCCTCCTCGATTCTCTGAGTGCCGGTGCCGAGATACCTTACTTTTGCGCCCCCGCAGTTCGGGCACAGATCGCCCGGTTTCAGGTGTGAACCGCAGTAATGGCAGTTCAGGGTCTTTGTATCTTTATGATATATAAGCGTTATGCTGCACGCAGGGCATTTATATGAATGGCCGCAGTCCGCGCAGATGCAGAAAGGCGAGTATCCCCTCCTGTTAAGCATTATCAGTGACTGGTACCCCGCGGCGGTGTTTTCTTTCAGGCTGTTTATGAGTTTATTAGAGAGGGAAAACGTCTGTTTTTCTTCAACGGTCATGTCTATGATCTCAATGCGCGGCATGGATTTATGGTCCACCCTGTTTTTGATTTCAAGATACCTGAATTTCCCCCGCCGGGCGGCATGGAATGCCTCCATGGACGGTGTTGCGGAGCCGAGAATCACCTTCAGCCCCTCGAGTTTGGCCCTTGCAAGGGCCACGTCCCGCGCATTGTACCGCAGGCCGTCAGACTGTTTGTATGACGTCTCCTGCTCTTCATCTATGATGATAAGACCGGCGTTTTCAAAGGGGGCGAACACCGCGCTCCTGACCCCGATAACCACCCTCGCCTCTCCGTTCCTCATTTTACGCCAGTATGTTATCCGTTCCCCCGGCGAGAGGCCGCTGTGGAAAAAAACAACCTTATCGCCGAAGCAGCTCCGCAGTCTGTCGATTATCTGCACGGTGACGGCGATTTCAGGCACGAGGACTATGGCCTGCCTGCCGGGAGGCAATGATTCTATGGCATTAACATAGACTTCCGTCTTGCCGCTTCCCGTGACCCCGTGAAGGAGAAAGACGCCCTTGTCCGCTCTGTTTATCTCCTTCAACACCCTCCGCTGCCCCGGTGTAAGGACGGGCGTTTCCTGCTTCTTTATATCACCGGCATAAGTAATCCTCGGTTTCCCCGGCGTTTTCCCCGAAAAAAGAGCCGAGGGCACGGCATTCCTGAGGGCGAGGCCTGTAGTGGACATATAATACTGACCCACCCACCTGATAAGCCTGAGTATGTTCCCAGGAACCAGAGGCTCATCATCAAGGAGGGATTTTATTGGCCTGAGGGTCTTTGACTTATCCGCCGGTTCGGCGGCAAACCCGGTGACGACCCCTGTCCTGAGGCTCTTTTTAAAAGGCGCCGTCACACGCGAACCACGCCTTATCTCAGACTCGAGTTCTTCAGGGACGATATAAGTAAAGGCCTCCGCATTTATCGGGAACAGGATATTTGCAAGCATGAGACTCCCTGTTTACCTTACAGTTGCATAAAAACATCGCCAACCGCTTATTTCAGATATCTGAGGCTCTTGCAAAAGTCGTCTCCCCGTCACCCCGAACGGATAGAGAGGTCTTTATAATTCATCGCCGCCGGAAGATTTCTCCCTCCGGTCGAAATGACACATGCGGGCATTTTCACACTTTTGCAGGAGTCTCATCTTATTGCATTATTGTAGAAGGTGTTACGGCAATTTCACCTGTCCGGTTCTGCATTAATGTTCAATCTTGACCTGCCTCTTCTCCTTCTGACCCATTTTTCAGTCTCAACAGCAAAGAATACGATGGAGGAAAGCGCCAGTGAGACAAGCAGTTCGCCGGCGGTAAGCGGGGCTGTCTTGAAGACGGGATTCAGAAAAGGCACGTATATTGTCGCCATCTGCAGAAGGAAAGTCAGCAGGACCGCGCCGAGGAGCGGCCTGTTGGAGAACAGCCCCTGTTTGAACAGAGACTCCGTCTCGGACCTGATGGCAAGCACATGTCCCATCTGGCTCAGCGACAGCACAGTGAACACCATGGTCTGCCAGTGGGTCTCTCCCGTCTTCATGAACCATGCCTGGGTAAATATCGACACGCTACCCATAAGAAGACCCACCCAGAACAAATGGTAGCCGAGGCCGTGCGCGAATATGCTCTCCTTCGGGTGCCTGGGCGGTTTGTTCATAATCCCCTTTTCCTCCGGTTCCACTGCAAGGGCAAGTCCGGGCAGGCCGTCCGTTACAAGGTTGATCCACAGTATATGGATCGGCAGAAGGGGAATGGGCAGCCCCAGGAAAGGCGGCAGGAATATCGTCCATATCTCACCCGAATTGCTCGTCATGGTGTATTTTATGAACTTGCGGATATTGTCGAAAATCCTCCTGCCCTCCCTGACCGCCTTTACAATGGTTGCGAAATTGTCGTCAAGGAGTATCATGTGGGATGATTCCTTTGCCACATCCGTGCCGGTAACGCCCATGGCGACCCCGATGTCCGCCCTTTTCAGGGCCGGTGCGTCATTGACACCGTCTCCCGTCATTGCAACAAACTCTCCCTTGTCCTGAAGCGCCCTGACTATCTTAATCTTCTGCTCGGGAGCCACCCTTGCATAGACCCTTATCTTCTCCACACGCTCCTTGAATTTATCTATGGAAAGCCTGTCGAGGTCGGCCCCCGTCATCACGCCGTCGCCGTCGCTTATTATCCCGAGTCTCTTTGCTATATTCTTTGCCGTAAGCGGATGATCACCCGTTATCATCACCGGCTTTATTCCAGCGGTCCTGCACATACTGACCGCCTCTTTTGCCTCTTCCCTGGGCGGATCCATCAATCCTGCAAGGCCGAGAAAGGTAAGAGCGTTCTCCGCAGTCTCAGGTGTAATCTCTCCGGGCAGCGCCTCCCAGCGTCTCTCCGCAAAGGCAAGTGTCCTTAATCCGTCGCCGGCCATCCTGTCGTTTGCGGATATGAGTTCCCGCCGGAACGTATCCGTAAGTTCCACAGTTTTTCCCATGTAGAGAATATGTGTGGATTTGTCGAGGACCGATTCGAGGGCACCTTTCGTAAAGGAGATGATCCGGGTGTTTGGAATCGCGGCCCTGTCACGGACTTCATGAAATGTGGTCATGCATTTCCTGCCGGAGTCGAAAGGGATTTCGGCTGTTCTCGGAAAATCGCGTTCGAGCCTGTTTTTATTAAACCCTCTCCGTTCCGCAATTTCAAAAAGCGCTGTTTCAGTGGGGTCACCCATTATCCGGCCGTCCCCGCTCTGAACCGCATCATTGTTAAGCGCCATGGCGTAAAAAAGTTCCGCCGGTTGAGGGCCGGGCGAGGATAGTTCCTGTTCATCCGGGCTCTTGAGTGTTTTTCCGTTTACATATATCTCCTCGACGGTCATCCTGTTCAGGGTAAGCGTGCCTGTTTTATCCGAGCATATATAGGTAACGGAACCGAGTGTCTCGACCGCCGGAAGTTTTCTCACGAGGGCGTTCTGCCTGACCATTTTCTTGGCGCCGAGTGCAAGAGATATGGTCACAACAGCGGGCAGGGCCTCGGGAATGGCGGCCACGGCAAGGCTGACCGCGGTGAGAAACATTATCAGCGGTTGCTCACCCCTTAACAGGCCGGTTATGAAAACAACGGCGCAGATTGCAAGGACCGCAAGCCCGAGCCGCTGGCCGAATCTGGCAAGCCTCTTTTGAAGGGGGGTTTTCACTTCCTCCTCACCCTGGAGCATGGCGGCTATTTTTCCGAGTTCGGTCTTCATGCCCGTTGAAATCACTATGCCGCTGCCCCGGCCGTACGAAACGGTTGTGCCTTTAAAGGCCATGTTCCTCCTGTCCCCGAGCGGTATGGATCCGCCGCTGAGTGTCTCGGCGGTTTTATCAACCGGAACGGATTCGCCCGTGAGCGCGGCCTCTTCGATCCTGATCTGCGCGGCCTCTGTAAGACGCATATCAGCGGGCACTATCCTGCCGGCTTCAAGCAGAACCACATCCCCGGGTACAAGCTCGGATGCATTGATATCCACTGGTTTCCGGTCCCTAAAGACCAGCGCCGTGGGCGCCGCCATTTCCTTCAATGCCCTCATTGCCTTCTCGGCTCGGTACTCCTGGACAAAACCGATAATTGCGTTGAGGATAACTATAACCACGATGGCAATCGTATCGGAGACTTCTCCCATCATACCCGAGACCACGGCAGCAGCCATAAGGATCATGATCATGAAATCCCTGAACTGATCGAGAAACATCATGAAAGGGGTTTTTTTCCTGGACTCCTGCAGTACATTGGGACCGTACTCATCAAGCCTTTTCGCAGCGTCATCGGAGGACAGTCCCTCGGAGGATGATTTCAGATACTCGAAAACCTCTTTGATATCCTTCTGGTGCCAGTTCAATTTATACCTCTCTTTTCTTTGTTGTTTGCCTTGCAGTTGCATGAAAGCATCGCAGGCGGGCATGGGAGTCCGCGGGTTTTGCGGCGGACTCCCATGCCCGCTTATGCAACGGAATTTTCATTTGTTTCGCAACAGGTTATCTCTTCCCCGTTATCTCCGTCTCCTTTCCGCAATAATGATTTTAATACAAACAGGAGAAATTATTCATATATTGAGATATTTCGTTTGACAGCAAAGTATGCTCTATGCTACTGTTTTATACTTCGTAGCCCGGTGTTGCCATCAGCCCACACCAGAACAGAGAGCAGGGTTTAAGCTCCGACTGACACCGAACATCATCGCCCTGTAACAAAACTTAATGCTTTGTCCTTTGACTGCGGGGCAAAATAACTTCGAAACACAACAAAAGGAGGAAAAACTAAAATGCCGCTTGATCCAACCAAACATGCCGACTGGGAAATTGCTGAAGCTGCAGAAGCCGACATGAAGACGGTCTACCGGTTAGGGGAAGAACTGGGGCTTGAGAAGGAAGAACTTCTGCCCCACGGCCATTATGTGGCAAAACTGGATTTCAAGAGGATACTCGAACGCCTGAAGGATAAACCCGACTGCAAATATGTGGACGTCACCGCCATCACACCCACACCGCTGGGCGAGGGTAAATCCACGACCACGATGGGGCTTACGCAGGGGCTCGGCAAGAGAAACAAAAACGTTATAGCCGCTATCAGGCAGCCTTCCGGCGGTCCCACCATGAACATAAAGGGCTCCGCCGCGGGAGGGGGGCTCAGCCAGTGCATACCGCTGACCCCTTTTTCGCTTGGTCTCACCGGTGATATCAATGCGATCATGAATGCGCACAATCTCGCAATGGTGGCCCTTACCTCGAGAATACAGCACGAGTTCAATTACGATGACGAGCAATGGGCCAAACGCAAGCAGAAACGCCTCAACATAGACCCCCGCAATGTGGAGATGAAGTGGATAATAGACTTCTGCGCCCAGGCACTGAGGGATATAACCATAGGCCACGGCGGGAAGATGGACGGGTTCATGATGAGGTCGGGTTTTGCAATCGCTGTCTCGTCGGAAGTCATGGCAATACTGTCCGTCGCAACAGACCTGAAGGACATGAGGGAGCGCATGGGCAGAATCGTTGTCGCTTACGACAAAAAGGGCAATCCAGTGACAACCGAGGACCTTGAGGTTGCAGGCGCAATGACCGCCTGGATGGTCGAGGCCCTTAATCCCAACCTCATGCAGACCCTCGAGGGGCAGCCTGTGCTGGTGCATGCGGGCCCCTTTGCAAACATCGCGATAGGACAGTCCTCAATAATCGCGGACAGGGTCGGCCTCAAACTCGGTGAGTACCATCTTACCGAATCCGGGTTCGGCGCGGACATAGGTTTTGAAAAGTTCTGGAACCTGAAATGCAGGTTCTCCGGACTCAAACCGAACGCCGCGGTCCTCGTCGCCACAATCCGTGCGCTGAAGTGTCACGGAGGTGCGCCTATCCCGGTACCGGGAAGGCCGATGCCCGGGGAATACATGAAAGAAAACGTCGGCTGGGTCGAGGAAGGATGCAGGAACCTCGTCCACCATATCAACACGGTGAAAAAGGCGGGAATCAACCCCGTTGTCTGCATAAACGCATTCTACACGGACACAAACAACGAAATCAATGCCGTAAGAAGAATCGCCGAGGAAGCCGGCGCGCGCGTGGCGGTATCAAAGCACTGGCAGTACGGCGGTGAGGGAGCGCTTGAACTTGCAGACGCCGTAATAGATGCATGCAATGAGCCCAATGACTTCAAATTCCTCTACGAGCTTGATACGCCTGTCAGGACGCGCATAGAGATGATAGCCGAGCAGGTCTACGGCGCGGACGGCGTTGAATACACGCCCGAGGCCCTTGCAAAGGCCGAGAGGATGGAAGCCGACCCCGAGATTTCCAGGCTCGGCACGTGCATGGTCAAGACACATCTGAGCCTCTCGGACAATCCCAACCTCAAGGGAGTGCCCAAGGGGTGGAAACTGCTCGTCAGGGACATCCTCACCTATAAAGGCGCAGGATTTATCGTTCCCGTGGCAGGGGCGATAAAACTCATGCCGGGCACCAGCTCCGACCCCGCTTACAGACGGGTGGATGTGGATACGGAAACGGGCAAGGTCAAGGGATTATTCTGAGATTGAACTTCCGGCGGCCCCTGTTATTGCCGAATGCAGTAGCAGGGGCTGTTGATTTTCTTAATGTTGTTGATTAATAATTAATTTGTAACATGTTAATTTAAAAATTTTTTTGCTTTGATATTTGATGGAACGGTTCTCTTTATGGTTGGAAATCTTCCCAACTTGTTGACCCTTGCAAGGATATTGCTCCTGCCGTTCTTTGCAGCTACTCTTATTTATGAAGAGTATCGGTATGCCCTGCTGCTTTTCATCGCAGCCTCTGTTACGGATTTTCTCGACGGGCTTGTTGCGAGGATTAAAAGGCAGATAACATACTTCGGCAGGATACTCGATCCTGTTGCTGACAAATTTTTCCTGATAACCTCGTTTGTCGTGATGAGCATCCTTGGACTGATTCCCAAATGGCTTACGATCATCGTTATCAGCAAGGATTTGATTGTCGTTACAGGCTGTATTATACTTTATCTTGTCACCCGCAATCTGAAAATCGAGCCGAGTCTGCTGGGGAAGGTTACAAGCGCCTGCCAGTTCATCCTTTTAGGGCTGGTCCTGCTTGCCCGCAATATGGATGAAGAAACAAGGGTGCCGGAGTTTCTGTTTCTTGGAGTCGCCGTGCTGACCGCGCTGTCGGGGCTCGGTTATGTTTACAGCGGGCTGAAAACAGCCGGCGCTGAGAATGCAAAACAATCGGGGGGGGATTAATCGGTGCAAGCTGTAATAAACCATATTTCCGAGGGCAGTATCGCCGAGGAAATCGGCCTGCGGAAGGGTGACATCCTCCTGAGCATCAACGGTCATCCCGTCAAAGACATCATAGATTACATGTACTACTCCAGCGACAGCATAATCAACCTTGAGGTACGGCGCGGCGGAGAGACACATTCCTACAGGATAAAGAAGCGGGAAGCGTCCGATATCGGTTTCGAGCTGAAGCCGTTCAGGACAAGGTCTTGCAGGAACAAGTGCTCTTTCTGCTTTGTAAACCAGTTGCCGAAGGGCCTGAGAAAAACGCTGTACATGAAGGACGACGACTACCGCATGTCCTTTCTTTACGGCAACTTCATAACGTTGACAAACATCTCGGCAAAGGAAAAAAAGCGCATCGCGGAGCAGAAACTGAGCCCCCTTTATATATCGGTGCATACGACGAATAACGACCTGAGAAGGAAAATGCTCGGCAATCCGAAGGCCGGCGATATCCTCAAGGAGCTGGAGTTTCTCGTATCACATAAAATAAGGATCCATGCCCAGATAGTCCTCTGTCCCGGTGTGAATGACGGAGAGGAGCTTTCCAGAACCATAAAAGACCTCCGCAGATTCTACCCCTATGTGGCATCTATAGCGGTCGTGCCCGTCGGTCTTTCGAAATACAGGAAATCACATGTCAAACCGTTTGGAAAGGATGATGCGGTGAAAGTCGTTGAGACCGTCAAAGCATTCAGGCGAAGGTTCAAGAGGCGCCACGGAGACCCCGTAGTGCATCTTGCCGATGAATTTTACCTGAAAGCGGAAGCGCCCTTCCCTCCATTTAAAGACTACGGAGACATGCCGCAGATGGAAAACGGGGTGGGCCTGATACCTGCATTTCTGAACTCCTCCAGAAAACTCAAACTTCCCAAAAAGATCAAGCCCGGAAAAATCGCCGTTTTTACGGGCACCGCGTTCATGCCCTATCTTGAGGAATTTGCGGAAAAATTAAGGGCGATAGACGGGCTCAGTCTGGATGTGTTCAAGGTGGAAAACAGATTCTTCGGGCCGTCCGTAACTGTAGCGGGGCTCCTTACCGGCAAGGACATACTGAAGGCGATCGTGGGGAAAACCAGGGCCGACCGCCTGCTGGTGCCGAGCGTCGCCCTCAGGGACGGAACCGACGTCTTCCTGGACAATGTCACGCTGAAGGACATGCAGGAAAGCCTCGGCATGGATGTCAGGGTCATAGAACCCACACCCGAGGGATTATTAAAGGAGATAAAAAATGAATATAACCGGCAAGACTGAAATAACAGGTATTTTCGGATACCCGATCGAACACACACTGTCCCCCCTGATGCACAATGCGGCATTTAATGCACTGGGACTTGATATCTGTTACGTCCCCTTCAGGGTGTCGCCTGAAGACCTGCCGGGCGCTGTCAGGGCCGTCCGCTGCCTCAACCTGCTCGGCGTGAACACCACGATCCCCCACAAGGAAAAGGTCATGCCTTTGCTCGATGAAATCGACAGCGAAGCTTCATTTATAGGCGCGGTTAATACCATAGTAAACTCCAGGGGACGCCTGACAGGATACAATACGGACGGAAGGGGGTTTATAAACTCCCTCTCGGAAGAGGGGATATCCATAGATAAAAAAAATATTTTCATAATCGGAGCCGGGGGCGCCTCAAGAGCCGTTGCCTATTATTTAAGTGAAAAGGCATCAAAGCTTTCTTTATACGACACGGACATTTCCAAGGCCGAAAAACTGGCGGCGGACCTCCGGAAGATCCGCAACAACATCTCCCTGCCGGGCAATGTGGAAGACAGCAGCGGTTCCGACATCATCATCAACGCCACCCCGCTCGGCCTTGCACCGGACGACCCACTGCCCTTAAATCCGGATTTAATAACGCCGGATATGACCGTATGCGATTTCATCTACAGGAAAACAAGACTCCTGCAGGAAGCAGAAAAAAGGGGGGCAAAGACAGTAGACGGTCTGGGGATGCTTTTATGGCAGGGTGTTCTGGCGTTTGAACTGTGGACGGGGGTAAAGCCACCGGTTGATGTAATGCGCGAGGCCCTGCTGTCCGGGATGAAACGATAAACCGGGGGTTACGCGGTCGGCTTGAGTATCGGCGGATACACACAGTTTCTGCCTGCTGATTTTGCCTTGTAAAGCTCGTCATCCGCCTGTTTCAGGATGCTCTCCCATGAAATGTATTTGACATTTTCGGCGATGTTGCATGCCACTCCCAGACTGATGGTGAGGATCTTGTACGGCGAGGCCTTGTGCTCGAGGCCGAGCGATTCCACTGCGGCCCTGAGGGTCTCTGCGACCTTCAATGCGTCCGAAAGGTTCAGCTCGGGCAGGATTATGACAAACTCTTCACCGCCCCAGCGGAATATCTCGTCCGTTTTTCTCAGCGTGGTATTTATGGTATTGGCGACTGAAACGAGTATATAGTCTCCTTTCTGGTGGCCGTAGTTGTCATTGTAGAGCTTGAAATTGTCAACATCACAGAGGATCAGGCTGTACGGGCGCTCATGCCTGACGGAGAGCAGGTGCACATTCTCTATCCTCTTCTGAAAGCTGCGCCTGTTGCCTATCTGTGTGAGGGGGTCGATATCCACGAGCCTGTTAAGCTTCTCGTTCAGGCACCCCAGTTCCTTGTGCTTGCTCTCGAGAAGGGCCATCATGTTGTTGAAGCTCTCGCCTATCTGGTTGATCCTGTCCTTGAATGCGTACTGGTATACATCGCATTTCCTGCAGTCCCCGTATTCCTTGGCACAGCGTCCCTTCACCCCCCCGCGGGAGAATGTACCGGCAATCTGCCAGCACCTGAGGTCCGGCGATTTATAACTCGGACAGTCGGTCTGCTTGCAGTTTTTGAACTCCCAGCATTTCATAAGGTTCGTGCCCTGAACCCTGACATGGAAACTGCCGTGCTCTATAACCTGTTCTATGCTGTGTTTTATCCTCTTCTGGGCTTCCTCGAGTTCCTTGTTGTGCCTTTCTATCTCCATATTCTGCTTGTTCAGTATACTGTCGGCCTTTTTAACGACAAACTGCAGAAAAGTAAAGAGCACGCTCATGGCGAATATCAACATCAGGGGAATCTTGTATATTTCCTTCTTCATCAGGCTGAAAAGCGAGGTCATATCCTTGTAAACCTCAAAGGCGCCGATAATGTTGCCCTGGGATGAGTTGCCGGGTTCCCCGTATATCGGGACATATATCTCCAGCACGTCGATATCGGTGGAGTCTTTATTATCCTGCGAAGTTTCTTTTGCGGGCACCCTGAATTTCGTCAGTTTTGAAGCCGTCCTGCCGTATAAGGCGGACATCAGCTCCTCCGAGGTCTTCACAACCCCGATATCCTCGCGCTCGGTGGAATACACAATGCTTCCGCTCAGATCGAAAATTCTTAATTTCAGCAGATCGCTGTGATCCGACAGGAATGCCTCTGCGATTACGTCCAGCTTTTCGCGTTGCTCGGAGTGTTCCCCGATATACAGATATCCGTAGGTCTTCAGGCCCGGGGCGATAAAATCGTCGTATATCCGGCTTTCAAACCGCTTTGCCACGACCTCGACTGTTGACACGGAGTAATCAATGAGAGCCTGTTTCTGATACAGGTAGGCCACATAACTCAGCAGAAGCGTTGAAACCAGGATTATCCCGATGCTGAAAACAGAGAAGTAGCGTCGCAGATTAAAGTCTCTGGCTTTCCCTGCCGGTTTTTCCTTTGATTCAGAGTATGTCATGACGTATTGCTTATTATATCGTAAATTCCGGCAAAAATCTCAAGTTTGACAAGGAAATGCACCCATGATGCCGGCTGAGATACCGGATTTTGACAAAATTCATCTTCAGGTGCTACTATGTTAAACCTTAATGTTGCATAAACGTGCAGAGGAGTCTGCTCCGCCGGCGGCATTTTATGCAACCGTAAGGTTAACAGGTGTACGGTTGATTAATGAAAATCGCAATCACAGGCAAAGGCGGTGTCGGGAAGACCACGATTTCCGCCCTCCTGGCTCATATATATGCGTCAGAGGGCAGAAAAGTCATAGCCGTTGATGCCGACCCTGATGCAAATCTTGCGTCAGCCTTGGGTATTTCAAAAGATGAAATAAAAAAGATACAACCTGTAGCCGAAATTACGGAGCTGATCGAAGAAAGAACAGGCGCAAAACCGGGCAGCAGCGGCGGCATATTCAGGCTTAACCCCACAGTGGACGATATACCCGAAGGATTCGGCTATAAATCCGGCAATATCATCCTGCTCGTAATGGGCAAATCAAAACCCGCCGCCTCAGGCTGTTTCTGCCCGGAACACGCGCTGCTCAGGCGGCTTCTGAGGCATCTGGTGATAGAGAGAGGCGAGGTCGTGATTGCAGACATGGAGGCCGGAATCGAACACCTTACAAGAGGGACGGCCGGGGGTGTTGACGCATTCATGGTTGTGGTCGAGCCAGGGCTGAGAAGCATCCAGACGGCGAAGGCTGTAAAGAATCTTGCAAAAGGGCTCGGCGTAAAAAGGGTCTGTGTCATTGCCAACAAGGTCAGGAATGATGAGGACCTTGCATTTATCAAAGACAGCCTCAGGGATATCGAATACCTCGGGGCGATAGGCTTTGACGATGCCGTCATGGAATCCGATATCCGGGGTATACCTTCATATAAAGCTTCCCCCCAACTCCTTGAGGAAGCTCTGAAAATCAGAAAAAACTTAGAGAAGGCCGTTTGAAGAAGACTCTCAGAGCAACGCTGCTGAAAAAGCGGGATTCCATTCCGCCGGAACAGAAAGCCGGGAAGGATGCCGCCATCATGGAAAGGCTCTTTGCACTGGATGCCTTCAAAAAGGCAAAGAGCCTGTTATTATATGCATCATTCCGCTCCGAGGTGGATACCACAGGGTGCATGAGTGAAACAATCAGGCTCGGTAAACGGCTTATACTGCCAGCTGTTGATTCCCGACGCAGGGAATTGAAGCTTTATGAGGTGAAGGAAGTTTCAGAACTCAAACCGGGCTATATGGGAATCCCCGAGCCGGTAATCAAGAAAAACCGGCAGGTCACCCTCGGAGATATTGATCTCATAATAGTACCGGGTGTGGGATTCGATCGGGAATGCAACCGCCTGGGATACGGCGGCGGATACTATGACAGGCTCCTTGGCGGCACAACCGGACAACGGTTAAGGGCAAAAAGGCGCATTACGGCACTTGCTCTGGCTTTTGAGGAGCAGATCACCGGAAAAATTCCGGCTGAGCCACATGACGTGAAAGTGGATATGATTATTACGGATAAGGGAGAGATTTGCTGTCACGTCCCGTAATCTCAGGTTTCAGCCTGATCACCCTGCGGCTTTTATCCCTGATGGTGAATACCGGCACATACGGCGTGTAACCCTGTTTTCCGATTTTCAATATCCTGTATCTTTGTATCTTGTTTCACTTTCATACCGCAAAACTCCTCCGAACAGCTCCGGAGGGTTTGATATTGATTTTCGTCTGGAATACCTGTTACTATCAACAGCAGAGAAACTGTCTATATCAAACAACCCATTTCAACTGTTACAACGAGAGGGAAGTGCCGCCGGAGGCTGTTTGGGAATAGTGCCGGTGATGTGATTCATATCACATATCCGTACATCTGTTGTGGTTATCATAAACATATAAGGGGATGGTTAAGTTGCGGAAGGTATCAATAATACCCTTGCTGATGGCCGTCGTGATTATGTCAGTGACGGCAGGATGCGGCGGCGGCGGAAGCGGCGGCGGAAGCGGCGGCGGAAGCGGCGGTACCAGTACCAGCGTGGCTTCCGATCCCGATCCCGGCGCCGGTAGTGTTCTTTCGGGCACGGTAACACTCACATGGACCGCCCCTAAAACAAATGCCGACGGAACAGCTTTGACCGACCTTGCCGGGTACAGGATTTATTACGGGACGGTATCCGGAAATTATACAGAAGTGAAAGATGTTGGTATCCCGTCCTGTGATACCAACGGAGATGAAACAGAGTGTTCTTATACCATTGAAAACCTCAGCCCGGGAACATGGTATTTTGCAGTAACCGCTTATGACACGTCAGGGAATGAAAGCGACTATTCCAATGAGACAAGCAAAACAATCTGACAGATTCCATAACGGCATGCAGGAAAATGGGGCAGGCCATTACGATGATCGAAATGCCGGGGGTAAGCGGTAAACAATTCAGGAATGTTCAAGTTCAGAATATGTTTTTCAATTCCATCTTCAATTCTTTCAGCGTGTATGATTCAAGTGTTTCGTGCTTGCGAGAGGTACTATGAAGAGTGTAAGCGTTGTCCTTGAGAATGTATATTTGTATTGATTCTTCCTCGGGGATTACTATCCAGTATTCCCTTACACCGAACCTTGCATACAATCTCTTTTTTTGCACAAAATCCCTGTAAGCGGAACTTTCCGATATTATCTCTATGGCAATGTCAGGGGCGCCCTGTATGTTCTTTTCTCCTATGATATTCAACCTGTCTTTTGAGATAAACAGGATGTCAGGCTGTACAACATTCTCATCATCAAGATACACATCACATGGCGCATCAAATACCTCTCCAAGGTCATTTTCTGTCGTAAATTTTCTTAATTCAAACTCAAGTCTTCCCGAAATCCTTTGATGTCTTGGGACAGGCGACGGTGTCATAACCAGTTCTCCTTCTATAAGCTCATACCTCTCATCCTCTGGGGTTTTAAGATAATCTTCGTAAGTGAGTTTTTTCTTTTCCGTAACAGCCGGCGCCATAATGAAATCTCCTGTCGGTTCTTATTTTTATTCTATTGAATGGATAATGCGATGTCAAATAACGGGAGAGAAAAGGTAATGTCAAGATTTCTGTGTAAATTCTTTTAAGGGTGTCATTCTCCATTTATCATTTAAGTGATTTAGTACAGCATAAACAATCCTCTCAATACTCTGAGAGTTGTTAAAACAACTCATAGGTCT
>Ga0256839_1000561_pt1 | contig 47919 bp, 41 predicted proteins | sample 354166metaG_FD_185968 | JGI IMG/M metagenome (GOLD analysis project Ga0256839, IMG submission 185968) | Hydrothermal vent microbial communities from Mid Atlantic Ridge, Atlantic Ocean - 354-166 | ecosystem: Environmental > Aquatic > Marine > Hydrothermal vents | place: Atlantic Ocean: Mid... | reverse complement strand
CACTAAAATAATATCCAGGTTTTCCTGGTCGAGCTGTGTGATCAAGGTATTTAACGTCACTTCGTGTTTCGGGCTCTCATTCTCACTAATGAGAGCCCACCGGTATTTTGAGGCTATGAGCATTTGTGTTGCACCTGACATGCGCAATTCATAGCTATCTTTACCCGGTTTATCAATTTCGAAGTTATGGTGTGAATGCTTGATAACGGCTACGTCAAATCCCTTTGATTTTAGCCGGGTAATAAGCGCCTTTAATAATTGTGTTTTTCCCGTGCCACTGGGTGCAATAAAGCCAATAACAGGCACTGTGGCATTGTTTAGCATGTGTTTAGCTTCTCCAGAAACAATTCTGCACGGCGTAAATCATGGATTGTATTAATATTTAAAAAATGCGCTGATTGGTCCGAAAAGTCCACTACTTTATACGGTAATGACGTGACCCAGGTTTCAACTTTTCGTTGGCCTGTCGATAAATAGTGAGTGAGTGATTCCAGAGAAGCGGGGGGAAACAAGCCAAAAAGCGGTTGCAAGCGTGTACCATCATGCGGAATAACCGCGAGATACCGGTTCTCCTGATAAGCAGCCCATAATCGGGTTGCCAGCTGAGCAGGAAACAAGGGTGCGTCACAAGGTATCACGAGCACGGGCATGTCGGGTGAGTCCTCCAGTGCGCGTTGTAATCCAGCCAGCGGTCCTTCATGTTTGTCGGTGGCATCCTGCAGAATTGGGAAAGCCAGTTTCTGATACCGGGCAATATTACGGTTGGCACTGATGAAAAGTTGTTCCACTTGGGGTGACAGGGTGTTGATGCAACGTTCAATCAGGCTAATGCCGGCCAAAACTATCAAGCCCTTGTCTTGTCCGTCCATGCGACGAGCCCGCCCGCCCGCCAGAATCAATCCAGTGACCCGGGCTGGTTTGTTGTACTTATTCGCCATGGTTTTTTGGAGTCTCATAATATATTGCAACAATACAGAGTTCGGTGTTTCCTTCCGGTGTATCTACCACAATGATATCATCAACCGATTTTTTCATTAAGGCCTGTGCAACAGGAGAATCCATGCTGATAAAACCGCGTTGCGGGTCAAATTCATCCGGGCCAACAATACGATAACGTAACGTTTCCCCATGAGGGTTTTCCAATTCAACCCATGCGCCAAAGAAAACCCGCGTTGTATCGCTGGGCAGCGCATCAACTACCGTAATATTATCCAACCGTTTTCGTAAAAAACGTACTCGGTGATCAATTTCCCGTAATTGCTTTTTTCCATAAATATATTCTGCATTTTCAGAACGGTCGCCTTGTGCCGCAGCCTCGCGCACCGCTTGCGTGACTTGTGGCCGTTTTTTTGTCCACAAATATGACAATTCATCATTAAGGCGCTGGAAGCCTTCGGGTGTAATATATTTGGAACCTGGCTTTTGTGGAGGACGATACCTTCCCATTCCTTATTGTCCCAGGTTTTTGGGTGTCACAGGATCGAATGCATCACCAAACAAACTATGTAAAACAAGTATTTTCTTTTTTCCTTTTTCTTTTTTAATGTCTTTCCAGGGTACAATATAAAGAACCTGAGGAAGTTCCTTGTTTCCTTTAATAAAAGTGGTTCTCAGTTCTACTTCATCATCAGAAAAGCTGTGACCGGTTATTGACATTAAAATAACCATCATCATTCCCGGTGTTATGAGTTTCATGTGTCACCATTCGTCAAGTTAAACTTAAGTTCTTCCACCCAGGTTTCCGTTTTTTCATCTTTCCCGTCTAAGAGTGACAGGTATTGTTGATAGTGTTTTATAGCTTCTCGGATATTTTGCAGGTATACATCGTAGAGCAAGGCAAGATTATAATGAGCCAGAGTATAGTCTGGTTTTTTTTCTATGGCTTTTTCGTAATAATTTTTTGCTTTATTAATATTGCCTTTTTGCTCTTCGATAAGCCCGGCTATATTGAGTGCCTGTGCCATTTCCGGGTTTTTTTCGAGAGATTTTTGTACATAATGCTCAGCTTTTTTATAGTGTTCCTGTTTGATATATATCAATGCAAGATTTGCCCATGGCCCAGCAAAGTCCGGGTGTTTTTGGGTAACCTCTAAAAAATATTTCTCAGCTTTATTAAGGTTGTTATTGTTAAGTTCAGTAAGGGCATCCTGATAAAGAGTGACAAGATTTTCAACAGATGGTTCGTATGCACCGGTCTTTGTATCTTGTTTCTCAATTGCAGGGAGAGCAGGAGGCGTTTTTGATGGCCCGGATGCGCATCCGCCAAGTAAAAGCAATAATATCAGCAGTAAGAATGAATATTTAGTGTAATACATTGATATACCCGTCTAACTTGGGTTTTCGTTGGTATCTTACCGGGAACAATTTTTTAAGTTGAGCATGGCTTTTCCGGGTCCATTCATCATAAATATCATTTTTTACATAAGTCAGGTTTATTTCATAGAACTCAATGGCCTTTTCTTCAAATGGAAAAGCCTGATCTTCCAATAATATTTGATATTGGTCCAGTTCATCATTGTTCAAATTTTTAGGACGCTCGGAGTCAAGGAGGGAAATGCTGAATTCATTGTATATATCTGCAATTGAATGAGTGGCTTCTGTAGCGGTTTCGGCCACATTATAAGAAGATGTTCTCCCATACAGGTTGACTGCTCGTTGCATAGCCGTTTTTTTCTTGTTTAAACTTTTCTTTAACGGAAGAATTAATTTGACTTTTGTAAAGGCAGCGTGACTCTTTTTTGCCAGGTATAAAGCAGCAGAGGAAGCAATAAACCGGGTTCGTTCAGTCCCTAATGAATGTGGTGTTTTTTTATCTTCCTGGATGATGGTGTTTTGCCATAAATTAACTTTTTCAGGGTTATTGTTTAATTTATACAGCGTAACAAGTTTAAACATAGACTCCATATATTGTGGAAAAGGGCGGCGAAAATTTTTCGCATATTTTTCAAATGAACGTATTGACGAAGAATAATCTTTATTCGATGCATAAAGTTCACCTGCCTTCCATAAAGCAGCAAGGCGATATTCCCGGTCTTGTTTATTGTCCGCCAGTTTTTCCAGTTCTTTTGCGGCTTTAATATCCTGTTTGGCGTTCAAGTAGGCCAGGCTCAGTGTCTTGGCAACATCATATGAGCGCTGATGATTAGGGAATAGACGTTGAAATTCCTTGCTGTATTTTATGGATTCATCCCAAAGCTCTTTTTCCATTGTTAATGAAATAGCATTGTACATTCCTGTTGCCGCAGTGGGTGAAGTCGGGGTGATTTCTGAGATTCGTACGTAGTGTCGAATGGCAGTATTTATTTCATTTTTTTCATAGGCTGATTTACCTTGAAGATAAATTGCCTGAGCCAGGCCATTAATGATCGAGGAATTATTTTTATGAACTAAATCATAGTCATTTAATATGCTGTGATATGTATTTTCAGAGTCTTCATATTGTTTCAGTTTAAAGTATGAGTGGGCTTTTATTGTATTGATTTTGATCGCCATTGAATGATTAATGTTGCGCGTGGTTAATTCAGTTAGCATGATGGCTTCGTTAAACATGTTGTTTTTATACGCAATTTCACTGGCATGGGCAATTATGTTGGCTGTTCGTTTGTCATTGGGGTATTGCTGTCCATAAAGTGAGGAAAAATGAATAAGTTTATTATTCCACAATGAAGTGTCTTTATCTGAGGATGCTAATTTTGAGGCGAGCAAAATTCCTTCATAAGCGGAGTTTTTGTCAATAATAATATTTGAGTCATAGGCCGCTAATTCATAATGTTTTAACGCTTTTGTATGGTTTTTATTTTCAGCAAGAAGCGATGCGTACAAATAATGAATGTTATCTTTTTGTGAATAAGATGAATAATGCTTAAGATAATTTTCATACCAGCGTGAGGCATTGGCGTAATCGCTTGATTTTCGTGTCCGCAAATATTCTTTATGGTAATTCGCGGTTATCGTTAAAATATGCTCCCGGAGCGTATTTTTTACTAATTTAAAAATTCGTTGATTGATATTTTTTCTTTTTTTCCAATATTCACTGCCGGGTTGATAAGTGGCATAAAAACCTTCGAGCGCCGTGTTCATTCTTGAAAGGAATCCAGCAGACTTCCAGATGTTAATGATTTTCAATAAAGCCTCTGGGACATAATCAGAGCCTGGATTATATTTTGCAAAAGACTGTAAAGCGACTGCAGCATCATTTTTTCTTTCTTCTTTTATATAAATATTGCTCAAGTGTGCATATACGTAATACAGGTGTTTAAAATCAGGTTTGTTTTTGAAATAACGATTGAGTGAATCAGCGCCCCCCATGTACGAAAAAGAAAGGCCAATGGCGCGAAAGTATTCGTTAAAAAGCTCTTTTTTTGCGCCGTTCAGTTTCTGAAACTCATTAAACTCATTGAGTTTTACGGCATGTAAAAAGTCATCAATGGCTTCAAAATAAAACTCCTGCTTAAAACGAGCCCACCCGCGTTTGTATAAGGATTTTTCGTAAAAAACATTATGTGTTTTTGAGCCAATAACTTCAGTGTATTTATCTTCAGCGAGCGCATATTTTTTTGCGCTAAATGCATTTTCGGCAAGACGGAATTGGCTTTCGGTATAATATTTTGATTTCGGGTGTTTGTTTGCCAGCTCGTTTAATATGGCATGAGTGTTTTCAAAGTCACCTTTTTGGTCATAGGCTTTTGCGAGCTGATAAAGCTTTTTGTCATTGTTTTTATCATCTGGGTAGTCACGCAAAGCGGTGCTGAGAAGCTCGATAGTCCTGTTTAACTTTGCATTGTAAAGGCGATCATCTGCTGCTTCGACCGCATCATCATTCTGATCATTTTTATTTTTTAATATTTGTTCTGATAGTTTGAACTCCAGTGCGGCGAGACGACTAAGTGCATCTACTCTGGATTTGTCATTTTTGGAGGCATGTTCTAAATATATTGCGTAGGCTTTACGAATATCATCCTCAGATTTTGGGATGGGGGGTGTGCCGCTGGTCGTTGTTTGTGTTGTGTTAATGTCAAGCTCACCTAATGTTGCGCGCTTTACCGAAGGGGTGGTGCATGCGCTTAATAGGGTGATTAACGTGATAAAAATTAATATTCTATACATGCGCTTAATGGTCAGTCAGATTGTTGTCATAAAGCCTGGCTAATCCAAATCTTGATTGGTTCATATAGCTGTCTAGGTGTTCGATTCGTTTTTGGAGCATATTGTGGATTATTTTTATAATGATGTCTTTATATTCATTGTTTAATTGATGATATTCTGCGTTAATTTTTTTATTGGCATTGTTTTTTAAATACTGTTTATAGGATTCAAGTTTTAAGTAATCCTCAAAAAAATAATCAGGATATTCTTGAGAAAAATCAATTAAGTTGTCATTTATTTCTATTGTGGTATTAATGTTTATACTGATTGGATGGTTATCCAGGTTGATTTCAGAATTTAAAATGGCTTGTATGTCGGCAATTCTTTTTTGATAGTAATTGATGGCCTCCAGGTAGCCAGCCGATGCTGTTGTGAATTGTTGCAATTTTTCATAGAAATAAGGTGTCAGTAAATAAGATTCATCAACCGGTAAATCATATGTTTTTTTATCCTTTAAAATATTTGTGGTACTTAAGGCGGCAACAAAGTCATTTTGATTGGCTGCGGTAAGCGTGATGCCTGATAGTGCTCGATTAGCGAATATGCTGCTGATGCCTATGTTGCGAAAATAATTTCTTGAATCCCGGTAGAGCTCCTGGTTCATCAAGGAATAACCTAATGTTAAATATAATCGGTTAAGTGCCTCCTCTTCCTTTAAGCTCTCAGCTGATTTCAAGGCATCTTTTATAATGATATGTGCATCAGTCCACCAACCTTGCCTGATATTGGCTATTGCCATATTCAGCCGGGAGGACAGATAATATTTTGAAACGGGTTTTATTTTTTCATAAAATGTTATCGATTCCCGATGTTTTTTCAGCTTTTGCAGGGATATGCCTTGCATCAACAGGGCATGGTAATAATTTTCATCCGGCAAGTCATTTATAATACCATCAAGAAGTTTCAGTGTTTTTTCCCACTTGTTTTTCTTGAACGAGAATGTTGAAAATACATAGGCTGTGTTTGAAATTAACGTTTGATCTCCTTCATCTTTGATGATATCAAAAATCGCATTGGCGGTTTTTGTATTGTTTTGCCTTAACAAAACGTTGATAAAATAGGTAATATTTATATCGTCATAATATTTATTCAGTATGGCAATATTATTAATAATAATATTTGCAGCGAGAATACTTTCATTTTTTCTGATATGTTTCTCTACTTCCAATAATAAGGGATTTATTTCTTTAAATTTTGTCGGGGTCCATTGTGGTTGTGCTAATAAAAATGTTTGGAAATGCGCAGAAAATAATTGGTGTTTCCGGTCTGCCGCGTCAATTAACGCACTGATATTATCCGCTGAACCGGTTGGTGCAGCGGATAATGCCGCAGAGAAAAATAGTGTAAATACAATGAATATTTCTGCCGTATATTTAATCAATCTACTCATTAGTCTGACTGTATAATATTAAACATTCTATGATGTCAGGATATAGTGTAAGTGAACTGACCTTCATCACTTACTCCCACATCAATATTTTTTATTTCTTTTCCATCCGCTAATCGTGACAGGCATTCTGTGGCCATTTCAGGCAACAATGTGCGGCTCAGAATATTTTCGATGTTTCGAGCGCCAGTATCCACTTCCTGGCTGCGTGCCACAATATGCAACATGACATCCTCATGGTAACTGAATGTTGCATCATAATGCCCTTTAATTCTTTTTTCGATTCGGTGCATATTGATTTTACAAATTTTAAGCAGATCCTCATCACCAAGCGGATAATAAGGGATTATGGTTGTTCGGCCTAAAAATGCGGGTTTGAAGAAGTTTAATAATTGAGGCCTGAAGTTATCCAGTAAGACTTCCGGGGAGGGTGTTTCTTCACTTTGCGTACATATTGCACGAATGTGTTCTTCACCGGCATTAGAGGTCATGATAATAATGGTATTGCGAAAGTCGATATCCCGGCCTTCACCATCTTTAATAGTGCCTTTATCAAACAGGTTGTAGAATATATCCTGCACGCCAGGATGGGCCTTCTCCATTTCATCCAGCAATAGTACGCTGTACGGCTTTCTACGAACGGCTTCAGTGAGTACGCCACCTTCACCATATCCCACATACCCGGGTGGTGAGCCTAATAACATGGATGTTTTATGCTCTTCTTTAAATTCAGACATATTGATAGTGGAAATATTGTGTTCTCCACCATATAGGGTATCCGCCAACGCCAGTGCAGATTCCGTTTTGCCGACTCCGCTGGGGCCAACCATAAGAAAGACACCGATAGGTTTTCTGGGGTCGGTTAAACCTGCTCTTGATGTGCGAATATTTTCAGCAAGCGCATTTAATGCATGCGGCTGGCCGATGACACGATTACCCAGTGCATCGGCAAGTTTCAGTATTGAGTCAATCTCATCAGAAACCATTTTTCCAACCGGAATTCCGGTCCAGTTGGCAACCACCTCTGCAATGGCCTGACTCCCCACATTTACCTGAATCATCGGGTTGTCACCCTGGATGTTTTCCAGCTCGTCCATTAAATGATGTAATTTGGTTTTAATCTTTTTTAGGTCATTGTCATTAAGTAATGCCGGGGCATCTTTCTTTTTACGTTCATCCTCTGATAATGCCCTGGCATGATAATCGTCTTCAATTTGTTTTTGTAGTTGATGTATTTCTTCAACTTTATTTTTTTCTTTGTCCCATTGTGTTTCCTGTTCTTTCAGATGAATTTCATTTTTCTGAAGTTCAGTTTTTAAATCACTGATTCGTTCTTCACAATTACCCAGGGTTGCATTTTCACGTTCAAGTGAACTTATGTTAGTTTGACATTGAGTGATATTTCTCCGTGTGTTTTCAACGGCTGCCGGGGTGGCACTTTGGCTGAGTGAAACGCGTGCGCATGCGGTGTCTAATAAACTGACTGATTTGTCGGGTAATTGTCTGGCGGTAATATAACGGCTTGATAGACGAACAGAATCAACAATCGCATCGTCCATGATTTGCACGCCGTGATGGTTTTGTAACATCACAGAAATAGCGCGCATCATGTTAATGGCTTTTTCTTCATTAGGTTCTTCTATTTTCACAATCTGGAAACGGCGGGTGAGGGCCGGGTCTTTTTCAAAGTATTTTTTATATTCTGCCCAGGTTGTTGCCGCAATGGTCCGCAGTTCTCCTCTTGCCAGCGCAGGTTTTAATAAATTGGCGGCATCACCTTGCCCTTCTTTTCCGCCTGCACCAATTAATGTGTGGGCTTCATCAATAAACATAATGATGGGTTGTGGCGAGGCTTTGACTTCTGCGATGACAGATTTTAAGCGGTTTTCAAATTCACCTTTGACGCTGGCTCCGGCTTGCAATAAGCCAAGATCAAGGGAGCGTACTGATATTCCCCGTAATGGATCAGGGACATCACCTGATGCAACTCTGAGTGCAAAACCTTCTACGACGGCTGTTTTACCAACACCCGCTTCGCCTGTGAGGATCGGGTTATTTTGACGTCTGCGAATCAGGATATCGATAATCTGCCGAATTTCTTCATCCCGACCAAGTACGGCATCAATTTTTCCCTGTTTTGCATCATCGGTTAAATTGACGGTGAACTTATCCAGAGCCGGTGTTTTACTCGGCATGCCGGCGGCTGAAGTTCCGGGAGTGCTTGTGGTGTCGCCAGTGAGAGTACTTTGGGATTCCGTTGTCGTTCCCACAATGGCGCGTACAACTTCACGCAGGGACTCGGGTTGAATCTTTTTTAATTCGCCGGATGTTGCTTCTGTCGTTCTGCGAAGGCTGTCATCCAGCATCAATGCAGCAAGGATATGAGCAGAGGTAGCGACGGGGTGAGCGTATTCAACCGAAGCCAGCATCCAGGCATTTTTAGCAATATCAACGATAGTCGGGGAAAGTGCAGGTGCCCGGGTATTTCCCGCTTTTATTCTGTCCAGCTCCCGGTTTAAATCCTGCGTTAACTTTCCTAAATCTATTTCAAATTTATCGATGATGGATAGTATATCGCTATCTGGAATCTCTAATAACTTTAAAAACCAGTGTTCAATTTCAACATTATAATGTGAGCGGGCCAGGCATAATCCTGCGGCTCCTTCAAGCGCATTGCGTGTTGGTTCGTTTAGTCTGCCAACTAATGATTTCAGGTCAATTGTTATCATAATGATTCTCTTTTGTTTCGGGGAAATGCTAATACCGCATGCATTTCAAAATTATTGAGTATTTGTATTTTTTTCTCCCAAAATGACTTCCCGGGAGAACAGTTATTTAATAAAGCCGCTTTGATGATATGGGGATATTAACGGTTTCATCCGGGTCTGTATCATTACTTTTTTTACTGGACAACCAGGTGTTCCATCCTATGATGACGGGTTTCTTTTTTATGATCCGGGTGCGTTCCGGGATGTCTTTTTTCTTTATTTTCATAATGAAATCGTAATCGTGTTCAATACCAACATACAGGCGTACTATTTCATCAAGTGCTTTCAGGGTAGTTGTACCTGGCGTAAACTGATCGAGCTGCAACCTGTTCAGCGGCCCTAAAATGATTCTTATTTTTCCCTGGGAAAACCAGCCCTTGCGGCCAAGCATGACGGATTTTCCAAGGCAATTATTAAAGCCAGCACACTTTACGGATAGGCGGGTTCTTACATCTGGAATTAAATTCTGCCATTGTCCTATGAATTCTTTTACTTCAACAGAAATACCAAAGTGGTTTTGAAGCATTTGTTGTAATCCAGATGCTGTGCGTATTCTTTCTGTTAATAAGCCAGAGTAAAATATAAGCGATTCATCTTTTGTGTATAATCGATTTGCTAAATGTTTTGTGCCAAAACCAATCAAAGAAAGAATGGTTTGAGTATAATTATCGGATACATTACTTTCATTCCGGTTGAGTTGTTTCTTTTCATAACTTATCGGGAAGTTATATTTACAGGATGCCTGGTAGAATAATGAGGTGGTACGGTGATTGAATATATTAAAGAAGTCCGCCATTGAACTGTCTTTAAGTTTTAATCGTTGCAAAATCGTTTCGGTATAATGAAACGGCAAAATCCCACTGCTTCCGGTCAGGCCAATGAAATTTATATCCATTCTCCATTGCCGGGTATTCGCATCTACCTTATACTTTTTAATTGTTCTAATGTCAGATGATGGAAACGAAAGGGAGGAGTTAGCATTAAAACGCACAAACTCTAAAGAGGGGGGAATATATTTTGCAATGGATTTATCTGCGGGTTTCTCACCCTCCTTTTTCTGTGCCATAACAGAAGAGCGCTCTAACAAACGTACCGCTTGATTAAAGCAGAAGTCGAAAGGCCGCTCAGTAAGATGCTTTGTTACAGAAATGTTTTTTCGCCGGATCTTGGTGGACATTTTTTAAAATAACCTTCTTTACTTTTAATTTTTACGAGTAACCGGGTGAATGAGTTGATCGAACAGTATAATGCAAAAAAATGTTCTAATACGATAGAAAAAAGATAGGCGCTGCTTCCTGTAAGAAGTGAGTCATCCAGTTCTACTTCAATTTCCATTCCCCGGCACATGGTCGCATGTCCGTCTATATTTAACGGGGCACTGATTGGTTTGGCTTGAACTTTGATGATGGACTCAATAAGTGCGCGAGTGACGAAAGACTCTTTAAAATCATATAAGCGCAGTATTTCCTTTAATGCCATTGTTGCATCGTCACCGCCCGTTAATGATAAGTGGTTCAGGTTAAGGTGCGATATAAGTCTCCAGCGCGCATGGTCTCGTAACGGAGCTCGGATCACCTGGGTTGGCCGTATCAGACAGCGGATATTTGAGCAGGGCGGAGCGCTGTCCACACACTGTAACGCTGGCTGATCTGATGAAAAAGGGAGTTTTTCAGGTAAATCACGATTACTGCATGTGGTTTTGAGAGTGAGCGTGTGGTCTTCAGGTACATTAGGGTTAAATTCCAAATCGACCAGCGATAGGTACATATCGGTTCCTTCATCGCGGGAAAATAAGCCAGCCTTTGCGTTTTTTCGTGTTGCGAACCAGAATGAGTGTGTATCGGTATTGTTTTGACGATGATTCATACCATAAAACGGGGTGTAGTGCTCTTCTACTCCTGAAGAGGAGGTGGCAACAACTTCATCGACAGAGTAAATTTCATAACCTGTGGGACGGCGGACATCGGGAATAATTTGATATTCATGCTGGGTATGGTCCAGTTTGATTGGGTCAGCTGTATGTTCAAACAGATTTATAATGGGGGTGCATCCCAGCAGAAACCCTTCGGCGGATATATTGTGTTCCAGCTCTATATCCGATGAATTCAGATAAATATATATATCGAGTGTACTGCCTGCATTGTCTGGGATTTTATCGGCAAGTCCGGTTAAATCAACAAACATAAACTTTTCCGGAAAAGTGAAATATTCTGTTAATAAACGATATCCGATAAAAGATGAGGCCGGGTAGGGGAGTAAGCCATCCTTTCTGTCAAAGCCAACAGGCTTAATGCTGTCACAGCCCAGAAAAACAGGCGCAGTATCCGTTTCTGATAAAGCCAGCACGATGTTATTGCAACTATTCAAAAGCATTTGGTAAAGGGGGTTGACGTGTTGAGCCTGGCCCTTAAGATAAAAACGTAATTGTTCAGGTCGCAATTCTGAAAAAGACAGTTCTTCAGTGAATGTGGATAGTGATAGTTTTAATACACTCTCAGCGCCTGATATTTTTGCCGATCCAGGCGTGGCGAAGGGGCGGCCGATCAGTGTTGCGGAAGTAACGGTAATTGGCCACAGTTCTGTATCGTATACGGTTGAAAAACGGCAATTTTCGCCTTGAAATTGTGCTGTTTCAAGCAAGGATTTTCTGGGGATGGTATATTGCGAGTCCAGCAGGTCTGCATTTGCCTCAAACTGTACGATGGACATTGACGGTATGGGGCGCTGATAATGTGGGTACAGGATGCTGAGTAAGGCATCGCTTAGCTCAGGAAAATCGTCATCGAGCTTATGTTGAATTCTTGCATTTAAAAAAGCAAACCCTTCAATGAGCCGTGAGACATGCGGGTCTTCAATTGTGTCGCTGTTAATACTTAAACGGCTGGCAATTTTAGGGTGTTCTTTTGCAAATTCAGCACCTAACTGGCGTAGGTAGGCGAGTTCTTTTTCATAATAGGGTAGCAATTCATCAGCCATGACTTATTTCCTTAACGCTGACCGTTCTGGTTGTTGACTCCAGAATGGAATCGAATACAACAATTTCCGGTAATGGGTCCGCATAGATAACGGCATCAATTCTAAATCGTAGTGTTCGGTCAGTTTTATCGAAGTTTTCCAAAAAAGAGACTTTTACTGATTTAAACCTGGGCTCAAAATAGTTGAGTGTCTGCTCCAGGCTCCGGGAAAATTCATTCCGTTTTTCAATATCAATAATATTAACGGTGGCTAAATCAGGAAGACCATAGTTTAACAGCGATTTGTTGAGTTCTGGAAAGTTATCAGGCGGCTCTGACATGCAAAAACGTGTGTTAAGCAAAGACTCAAGATCCCGGCGAATGCTGTTGCGCAATTGTTTTAACAGCTGATGATGCTCAGGGTCATGTTCTATTTTGTTATGGGTTTCATTGTCAAAAAGCCGATCCAAAATGGATGGGCGTAATTTTTTTGTTTTATCGACTCGTGCCATTATTTAATTTCCGAGGGATGCAAGTTCTGTAACAAGTTCTAACTCAGACACCATTTGATCGAGCTGATAGTGCGGTTGCAAGTGGATAACACACAGGTATTCACCAGGTCTTGCAGGATGCTCCTTTACACGTACTGAAGCCTCTTTTAAGGGATATCGTGCCTGCTCTTCCCAGTTAAGGTCTCCCCGGCCTGTAGTATACTCAAGCAGCCAGTCCCGTAAAAAACGTTCACAGCGGTCGGCGCTTGTAAAAGACCCGACCTTATCCCGAATCATTACCTTTATATAATGCGCAATACGTGAGCCACATAATACGTGCTGTAGCATTCCGGAGAGCTGCGCATTGGAATTTGCTGAGGCTTGCTTATGCGTAGAGAATTTATAAATTGACTGATTATTATAATAGGTAGCATGCGAGGATAAATAACCTTGACACAAGGGTATGAACCCCAGTTCAGTTATTTCCTTTTCAGCGGCATCGGTCACAACGACATCAGTTATCGGCTTATGGGCGATTGACTGTGAATCTGTCTCAAAGTGATCAACAGGCAGCTCTGTAACAAGGCCACCAGAAGTATAATTGCGTGGCACTCCGCGTATATGACCGAACCAGCCTACATTAGTAAATTCACGGATAAGAATGATTGCAAATGCATAGCAGGCATTACCCCATAAGTGACTTTCGCCATTTTCATCGGGTTTTTCATAGAAATAAATACCTTTATGGCTTCCGGGTGTTTTTCGGTAGGGCTGTCTTATTAAAACCCGGGGCAGTGTTAATCCGATAAAGCGTGAATCTGTTTTTTCCCGTAAAGCATGCCATTTTATATATTCTTTTTGATTGAAAATGGTTTTTAATTTAAAAGGAAGACCAAGTGCTGAAAAATTCTCCATTCCGAGTATTTCACTGGAAGCTGATGTAATAAAAGGGGCTAAAGCAGCCGCTGCAATTTGTGCCATTCCTTCCAGTGTTGCTATGTCATCATGCGGGCTGTTTTTTGATATCCGATGACTTATCGCATAATCACCGATAATGACGCCATAGGGTTCGCCGCCCGGCATGCCGTATTCTTTACTGTATATTTTATGGAACAATTGGCTTTGGTCGAATTCCAAAGCTCTGTTAATGTCTTTCACAACTTCTGACCAGGAAATATCGAGTACTCTGATTTTAATATTTTGTTTGCCATCAGCCTGTCTCGTCAATAGCCAAAGCCCTCGCCACGATGCTTCGAGCTTTTGAAATCTGCGATGATGTATTATTTCATTTAATTGTGTATTTATTTTTTCATCGATATCCGCAATGACCTCAAATAGTGCATTCCTGATTGCTGACGTTGATGCCAGTCTTTTTTCTGAGATGAATGTTTCAACACAGTAGCGTAATGCTTTACTGTCATTTTTTTCCCGGAGAAAGTCGTCTAAATTTGTGACATACGCGGGTTGTGCAAGGACAGTGTCAAAGTCAATCCCGTTGTGTGTTTGTTTAATAACCGGGGGCTTTTGTTGTATTTTTGACACGGGTTTACCATTAGTTCAGAGGACTAACAGGGTGTAAATTATTGGTTAGGCTAAAGCCAACTGCTCTCATCCGTGAGAGCAGTTGATCGCATTAGCCCGCTTTGGGAATGTTGGCAACGAGTCTGAGTGACGCTGTCAACTCTTCCATTTGCAGCCAGGGTCGCATCCAGGCAATGGCACTGAAAACGCCAGGCTGCCCAGGTATTTCTTTGACCTCTATTGAAGCTTCTGCCAATGGGTAACGTGCCTTCATTTCGGGACTGGCATCAGGGCTGTTATTAACGTAGTTGGATATCCATTTATTCAGCCATTCTTCAGCCTCTGAGGCTTCCATAAACGAGCCTACTTTATCGCGCGCCATAACCTTCAAAAAGTGTGCGATTCGTGCTGTTGCCATGATATAGGGCAAGCGAGCCGATATTTCCGAGTTTGCGGTTGCATCCGGGTCATCGAATTTTTTCGGTTTTTGCGTTGTTTGCGCACCAAAGAAAACGGCATAGTCCGTATTTTTATAGTGACATAATGGCAGGAAGCCTAATTTGCTTAATTCCGCTTCCCGTCGATCAGTAATACCGATTTCTGTTGGGCATTTTTGATCCATGTCACCGTCGTCACTCATAAAGACATGACTCGGTAGCCCTTCAACTTTACCACCGCCTTCGGCACCACGAATACTGGTACACCAGCCGTATTCAGCAAAAGAACGGGCCAGGGTGGTTCCCATGGAGTAGGCAGCATTCATCCAGCAATAATTATCGTGTTCATGGCTCAGTTGTCGTCCATTGCTATCAATACTGCCTTCTTCAAAGTTGAATGCTTCAATCGGTTTCGTGTCCTGGCCATAGGGCAGGCGCGCAAGAACGCGAGGCATCGTTAGCGTGACAAAGCGGGAGTCATCACTGTCACGGAAACTGCGCCATTTGATGTATTCCGCAGAGTCAAAAATTTTCTCTAAATCACGGGGCTTTGATAATTCTGTAAACGATTCAAAGCCAAACATTTCAGGTGCCGTTGCTGATATGAAAGGGCAGAAACCTGCTGCGGCAATATTTGATATGTTGGAAAGCAGGTCAATATCGTCCGGGTGTGATGAAAATTCGTAATCACCGATCAGGGCGGCATAGGGTTCACCACCGGCAATGCCAAACTCACTTTCATAGATTTTTTTGAAGGTTTGGCTTTGATCAAATTCAACAGCTTTATCCAGGTCTCTTGCAATCTCGGTCTTGCTGATATTCAAGACACGAATTTTCAGCTGGGAACTGGTTTCCGAGTTCATGACCAAGTGGTTAAGTCCACGCCATGAGCCTTCCAGTTTTTTGAATTTTTCATGCTGCATGACGGCAGAAAGCTGGCTTGATAATGCTTTATCAATGGCTTCTATGGCTGAATTAATGGTGACGGTCAGGTTTTTGTCCCAGGTAACCGTTCCCTTCATCGCTTCCTGAGTCAGCGTTTTCAACAGTTCTTCGGTTTCATCCCGGGGGGTTTGTTTGGTTGCCCCAATCGCCTGCTCCAGAAAGCTGACTTCTGCAGCAGCTTCGGTTTCTTCCTGTGCGTCTACTTTTTGTTCTTCACTCATTGTTTGTCACCTTCATCATTGCCACCCTCTTTATCCGTAGTGCCTAATTCACCTGATAACGATGCCAGGGCTTCTGTGTTACTTAAAATATCTTCCAGTACATTTTCGAGTTCTTCCGAGCGATCAGCTTTACTTAATAAGTCTCGCAATTTATCACGGGTTTCCATGAGCTTTTTTAACGGTTCAACTTGCTCAACAATTTTATGGGGTTCGAAATCTTCCATATTTTTGAAATTAAGCGCTACGGACATTTCACTGCCATCATCTTCCAAAGTGTTTGCAACTTTCATGCCTAATTGAGGCGCTGTTTTTTCCATGATTTCATTGAAATTATCACGGTCTATCTGTGAAAATTTTCGGTCTTTGAGTGCTTTTTTGTTTTTCGTATTGTCCCCGGAATAATCGCCCATAACGCCCATTACGAAAGGAAGTTCCTTTTCGCTGACCGCCCCGTTTGTTTCCACATCATATGTAATGTGTACGCGCGGTTTCCGTACCCGTTTTAATTTGTCATGTATGCTGTCACCCATTGTGCATTCCTCCGTATATAACCATTGTGTAAGTAATTGTTTGATCTGCGTGTTGTTAACTGTCGATATTTTATTTTAATCGTCGTTCGCCTGCACACCAGTGAGAGAGCCATAGGTTGTACGAGAAGATGAATCTGGTATTAATTCATTGATCAACTCATCGAGCGACATCCCACCCCAGGTTATTGCCCTGTCAAGAACATAGGATATGGGTGAATGGGGTTCTGTTCTACGGAAAAACTCCGAAATACTGGCCAGCTGCTGAAAGGCCTCCTCACGCGAGCCCGGGACACCGGCAGGAATGGCAATATCAGATTCGGGTAATGCTGTTTGCTCACTGTCGGGTGAATCATCACTGATAACGGGAACCACCGGAAACTTGTATTTTGCAATATGATTGACTGCGCCGAGGGTTTCTTCCAGAAGCTCGATGATTTTGCTGGTGGGTGGTGCATCATGGCTTCCACAATACTCGCTTAACATGCTGCTGATGTGTCGATATTCAGTGAGGCATTCAGTCACATCGTCCCGCAGGTCTCCAAAATACGTGGATGAGGACTGTTCAACAGCCCGATCTATATCGTCCATACTGAAGCCGATTTTTGATATTTGCTCCGTACGGGCCTTGGCATCAGAGATTCGCTTTATGTCAACCGCTTGTTTGTATTGCCAGAGACTGAAGGGGCCGGGCTGGACGTCATCGGTGATGTACGTACTTCGAATCGGGGCAAGCAATACACCGTCGGTGCCTTCACCATTCAGACCGGATATTGCGGCGACGCGCGTTTCAATGCCATCTTCATCTTCCTGCGGATATAAGCCTTCATGCCAATATTGTTCGATTAAATGCCGGATGAGACTAAGTCCGTCTCTGAGCCCTTGAAAGCCTGCTTTTCGTAGCAGTGCTTCTGTATACCAGCAGGCAACCTCCAGGTCTTTGGCTTCAGTTGTTAAGATTTTGGGGGCGAGTGTCGAAATTTTATGCCAGTTTTCAACAGCTTCCGTGCTACCACCATCAAACATGCTGTTGCGTTCAGCGGCCCTTGCCGCATTTCGAGCGCTTTTTATTTCTGCGTACAATGATGAGGGGGCAGGGTTGTTCCGAATATCTTCACCAACGGCATTTTCTTCAGATATCGGCTGCATCAATGTATTGATATCAATGAGTGTTGGTGACGACATTTACCCTCCTGTAATCCCGGATCACCGGGCGCTTGTGCCTGAATATTCTGTTGAGAAACGGGGACTGTGATGACAATGGGCCTGGGGTTTCCAGAACTGCGCAATTATACATAGATAGTCCACATAAATTTAATCAAATTCGTGCATAGCAAACGGGTTGTTTGTGATGCATACAATCGGTGCAGTGTAAATTCACGCACCCTCCTGCATCCTTTCTGTGATGATTCCGTGATGGTGTAGCTGCGTTATATCAATAAATTTAACCACTTAACCCCATTAACTAGTGCTGTTTATAAGGTATCACGGGGGTTAAGTAAAGCCTTGTACAGCGCGAAATAGAGCGGTTTGCTTTTTTTACTGGCACGAATCTCGGAACACAAAAGGGAAGGCAACTTCCCAACACGATCAAAGCATCACTGATGGTAATGAGTAATCGCTCATCTGACTACTGCAAAATAGTGGTCATATGCACCATTTTGCTCAGTTCGTATCGTCGCATTTTTAGTTGATCGGCCTGATAATCTTGCTTTTTGAACTGAAAGAATTGTATTTTTTATAAAAAATACAATAAGTTAAAATTATTCTGTATATTTTTTGAACAGGTGTGTGCTGCATGCGGCACTCGCGGTACGGATTGCGTAGCCGCGCAGTTTCGCCGAAAATAAAGAATAATGGTGGTGTGTAATCAGGTATATTGCGGGTTTAACAAAAATGTACGGTATATAGGTAGCGTAGGGTGTTTAGTGTATGTCGATTGAGATAACAATTATAAAATCCCCGGAAGGTGTGAATAATGGTGAAACGAGTTGCACATTTTCGGAGAGCGGGGGCAGCCTGGGGCGTGGCCCGGATAATACCTGGGTGCTGGATGACCCGGATAAATACATGTCATCCGTACATTCCCGGATCAGTTTTGAAAACGGACACTATGTCCTCGTTGATGTCAGCACCAACGGGACATTTGTCAACGGTTCACCAGAGCCGTTGGGGGGAGGAAATAAAGTCATTCTGTCCGAAGGGGATCGTTTTATCATCAGCGACTACGAATTTCTCGTCAATTGTCGAGACACGCACAACGCAGTTGATGATTTATTGACTAAACCGACAGGCCAGGACCCATTTAACGATATTAAGGATGTAACAGGGGAAAGTTTGTTTTCACCGAATGACCCATTTGCCGCGCCTCCGGTGAACAGTTCCGTGCCAATGTCAGATGCGATATCAGGGTTTGACATCGCGGAAACTGACCCATTGGCGGCATTGGACAAAGCAAGTGCCGGTAACAATCCAGCACCCGTTCAAAATAATCCGTTTACCGACAACAGCATGGCTAATCATGGTGTCGCTGTGAATGATGCCATCGACTGGCCAAGCTCAAATATAGAATCAGGCATAATCCCCGATGATTGGAACGATGACGAGCCGCTAACTGCTCCGGTTGTTCCTCCTGCCCATAGTGCGCCAGCATTTGAAAGCACGCCGGAGCATTTATCCGATAGCAGTTTTTCAACCGTGGAAGCGTTAGCAAAACTGGAAAATGAATACTTGGCGCTGGAAAATGAAAACAAAAAACTAATAACTGACGTTGCTCGCCTCAAACAGTATATAAAGAAACAGAATGCCAGCGACAGTGCAAGAGAGCAGGGCGAGAAACGTACGATTACTGCAATGGACAAAACATTGATAGAGGCATTGGGGTTTTCGGAAAAGAACCTGGATCAGGATAAAATGCTGGAAATCAGTGAAACAGTCGGTCTGCTGGTACGGGAAACTATGGAAGGGATGATGCGAGTCCTTAGTTTTAGAAAGAAAATCAAGGAAGAATTCAGAATTAATGTGACAACCATACAGCCCGTAGAAAATAATCCGCTAAAGTTTTCAGCAAATATTGATGACGCAATGGAAAATATGTTTATCAAAGATAATAATGCCTATAAAGAGCCTATCGAAGCAGTACGCGAAGGGTTTCAAGGTATTGCTGAACATCAGGTTGCAGTACTTGCCGGAATGCAAGCCGCATTTCGGGGTATGTTGGAACGGTTTGACCCGGATACCCTTGAGAAAAGATTTGAAAAATATAAAAAATCCAGCGTGATTCAACTCGGCAAAAAACGAAAAAACTGGGAATCCTACAAGGCATATCATACTGAACTGGCAGGGAACCTGGATAATTCGTTCCAGTATTTATTTGGGTACGACTTTGTGCAGGCATACGAAGAACAGATGCAGCGTTTAGTTATTGCAAGAAAAGCAAACACAAATAAGAAGTAGGTACTTTGTTAAAAAATCAGTATTAAATATCAGGGAAGCAGCATGTATTTATCTCATACCATTAAATTGACAATAATAGGCCTTGTATTTCTTGCAGGCACGGCCTGTACGGCACTTAATACAAAGGTAGGCGGAATTCTGGATCTTGACTCAGACCTTCTTATTGCCTTTTTTGTCGAGGCTGATGTAAATCCAGATGACAATAAAATCCCATCACCACTTATTATTAGGATGTATGAACTTAAATCGCCCAATATATTTAAAAAAGCGAATTTTATTGATATTTATGAAAAAGATACTGAAGTATTGGGTGCTGATTTGGTGGCCAAACAACAGCTTAAACCGATACAGCCGGGAGAAAACCGAAAAGTCAGTTTTGTCTTAAATAAAGAAACAAAATATGTCGGGTTTTTTGCCGAGTTCCTGCAATATAAAAATGCAGAATATAAATTAGTCATACCCATTGCTCAAACTAACGTATTTAGCTCATCAGCAGATATAAGGTTATCGGGTAATAAATTAATTCTTATGGTAGATCAAGCGCCAGATATGGAAAACACTGATGAGTCTGAAGAAAGATAATCCACTACGACTGGTTTTGCGCTGAACATTTCCCACAACCCACTTGTTGGTCGCCAATGCAGCAATTGTCGTCTTTGTGTTAACGCATATTTTAATAAACAAAAAATTTAACCCGCATAATAAACCCCAGGCAGGATTTCATGTCATTAGATAATAAAGTCATTTGGTCGGAGGGAATGTTCCTCAATCCTCATCATTTTCAACAGCAAGAACGTTATGTTGAACGCTATATTGATGGTAAATGCACAGCATATGGCGCATATGGCTGGGGTATACACCACATTGAGGTTGATCAGGAGCTGCTTAAGCTGGGGAAGATTTCACTCATAAATGCCAAAGGTGTTTTTCCTGATGGAACCCCCTTCAGTTTTCCTGACCAAAATGACTTACCTCCTGTATTTGAAGTGCCTGAAAATACGCATGATGAAATTGTGTATCTGGCAATCCCAGTTAAGCGCCCAGGGGCAATTGATGTGTTACCCGAAAACGAAACGCAGGGGCTCGCACGTTATTATTCCTCAAAACAGAGCGTCCGCGATGTCTCTGTAGAAGGAGGTGATAACACTGAAATTGACATTGGGAAACTCAGAATGCGCCTGTTATTAGCATCCGATGATATGAGCGGTTATGCTGGAATCGGTGTTTTGCGAATATCGGAAGCACGGGAAGATAAAAATATATTACTTGATGAGGAATATATTCCTACTTGTTTTGACTGTCATGCGTCCGTGAAACTTTCCGGGTTTCTGTCGGAATTAGCAGGGATGTTACATCATCGCGGGGAATCTATCGCAGGTCGTCTGGCGGATACCCAGCGTGGGGGGACAGCTGAAATTGCAGATTACATGTTGTTGCAGCTGGTTAATCGACTTGAACCACTTACCCTGCATTTATCACAAATGCAGGGACTGCACCCCGTGGAATTGTACGCTGAAGTCGTGCAAATGGTGGGAGAGTTATCAACGTTTGTTACAAACAATAAACGTCCGCCGGTTTTTCCACCATACATGCACGATAATTTACAAACAACATTTGTGCCTATTATCAATTCACTGCGTCAATGCCTCACTATGGTTTATGAGCAGACGGCAGCAGCACTCGCCCTTGTTGAGAAAAAGTTTGGAATTCGTGTTGCACAAATATCAGATCGTACGTTGATTGACAGTGCCATGTTTGTTCTAGCCGTGCGTGCAGACATACCCGAAAATAAAATTCAAACACTTTTTCCTGCTCAGGTAAAAGTCGGCCCTGTGGATCGCATCAGACAGTTGGTTAATGCCGCAATGCCGGGCATACCATTAAAAGTACTACCGGTTGCTCCTCGTCAAATACCCTATCACGCAGGTTATACGTATTTTGAATTTGAGCGAAACAATACTTACTGGAAAGAGCTTAGGCATTCTGGAGGCATTGCCTTACATATTGGTGGTGATTTTCCTGGATTGGAACTTGAACTTTGGACAATCAGACAATAATTTGTGTACATCATTCGGGAGTAATTAATGTCTTCAGATAATCCAGACAAAACTGTCTTCAGACAACCCATTGACAAGGGTGATGGTACTATTGTCCGTCCAGTGCCAGGAGGGCGGGCATCAAGTAGCCACACGCCACCGCCTTCGTCCTCCCTTCCCCCAGCTGCGGCATCACAAAACCCGTCTTATATGCAGCATCCACCCTTAAATAATGCACAGCCCCAAAATGCCAATGTTAATACCAATCAGTTTCAGACTATTTTCGGGCTTAATCCCCTGGTAAATGCTTCAGCAATGCTCATTGCGGTATTTACGAAAACACGGGAAACAGTGAGCCATGCAAATGTAGGTGGATTACACCAGCAGCTGGTGAGCGAACTTAAATTGTTTGAAGAGCGATCAAAAGCGGCGGGGATTAAGCCGGAAATTATATTGGCGACCCGCTACTTATTATGCACCATTCTTGACGAAGCCGTCCTCAATACACCGTGGGGCGCAGAAAGCGCATGGACTCAAAGAACACTACTAAGCGTGTTTCATAATGAAACGGAAGGCGGCGAAAAGTTTTTTATAATACTGGATAGAATGCGTAATGCACCCGCTGAAAATATCGACATTCTGGAGTTGATGTACATTTTTCTCAGTCTGGGGTATGAAGGCAAGTATCGCGTTATCCACCGGGGGCGAGACCTGCTGGAACAATTGCGTGATGACTTGTTTCAAATAATCCGCAGGCAGCGTGGCGAATATGAACGTACCTTGTCACCCAACTGGAAAGGATTGGGCAGAATACGCAATACGTTGACCCAATACATCCCAATGTGGGTAGTCGCCAGTATTGTTGGTGGCATAATGCTTTTAGGCTATTCCGGCTTACGGTATTGGATGCATGAATCAACAAATGACGTTGCAAAACAATTAACTGAAATATCAACAACCGATTTTACTAAGAAAAAAATTAGTTTGCCGTAACTTTCATTGTCAATCTGAGTAAAAATATGCAACCCGTTATCAATTTTTTCAAAAATAGAATTGTTATTTCAATAATAGGTTTGCTGATACTTTCAGCGCTTATTTGGTTTGTTGGCCCAGCCTTTAAGTTTGGTGAAAATAATTATGCGCCGCTAGGGGGGGAAACAGCACGATTGCTTACCATAATCATCATTATTGTACTTTGGGGGCTCAATAACTTACGGGTTCAACGACAAGACAACAAAAATAATGATGAGCTGGTGACCGCATTACAGGACGACCCATCGGCAGAATCCAACAATATTCTCTCTGATCAAACCTCAGAAGAAATACAACAGATAGGGGAGCGTTTTACACATGCCTTGACAACACTCAAAAAACTAAAATTTAAAGGCCGGGGAACAAGCAAAGCGCTATACGAATTGCCATGGTACATTATTATTGGCCCACCAGGCTCCGGAAAAACAACCGCCTTGATTAATTCAAGTTTAAATTTTCCCCTGGCCGAACAATTTGGCAAGGGAGCATTGCATGGTGTCGGTGGCACCCGTAACTGTGACTGGTGGTTTACTAATGATGCTGTGCTTATTGATACAGCAGGAAGATACACTACTCAGGATAGTCATAAAGTTGTTGACAGCTCGGCCTGGGAAGGTTTTTTAACACTCTTGAAAAAACATCGACGCAGACGGCCCATCAACGGTGCAATCGTTGCCATCAGTCTGCAAGATCTTCTGACACAAACGGAAGAAGAGCGCATCATTCATGCTAATACCATTCGTTCACGTATTGATGAACTGATGGAGAAACTGGAAATTCGCTTTCCAATTTACCTGATGTTCACCAAATGCGATTTAGTCTCCGGGTTTTCTGAGTTTTTTGAAGACATGGGAAGAGATGAGCGTGAGCAGGTTTGGGGTATTTCTCTTCCCAATGCACCAAAATATTCACAGTCTCCGGATTTTGAGTTTTTGGATACCGAATATAAAAACATTATAAAACGTTTGTACGAAAGAGTTTTATGGCGCGTCCACCAGGAAAGAGATGTGAAGCGAAGAGGGGCGATTCAGGGGTTTCCACTGCAAATGGAAAACTTGAAAAGTATTGTTGAAAAATTTACTCAGCAAACATTTATTAAAAACAGATTTCGCTATCAACCTTATTTGCGCGGTATATATTTTACCAGTGGTACCCAGGATGGCACACCGGTAGACCGCTTAATGTCATCAGTCTCATCGAATTTTGGCTTTAATCGTGAAATTATGGCACCGCCGATGAGTCAAGGTAAAAGCTATTTTTTGGGGCAGCTTTTTCGTGATGTGATATTTCCCGAATCAGAGCTGGTGGGTTCAAACAGACGCTATGAAAAACTGATAACCTGGTCAAAAAGATCAGCATACGCTGCTATGGCAGGCATTGCCGTTGTGATGTCTGTTGTCTGGGCTGGCAGTTTTACCCGTAATGAAATGTATATGCAGGAAGTGGAATCCTATATTGCTGAATTTAATGCGGGAAAGGAAAAATATAATGTACGAAGGGGTAATATCTATAATACCCTGCCAACCCTTAATGCCTTGGCAAAGGCAAGCGTGGTTTATGATCAGGAAGAACATCCCTGGCTGTCTGCCCTTGGTATGTATGATAGCAATGTGGATGATGCTGCCAATGCAGCATACCACGCCCAACTTAAAAAGCTTTTCCTCCCAAAGCTAATAAAACAACTGGAAACCCATTTGAAGCGCGGGCACCGGGGTGGTGACCTTTACAGCACGTTCCGAACCTACGTCATGTTCAATAAGTTATCGCATATGGACAAGCAGCTTGTGGAAAACTGGTTCTCGGAAAAATGGAAAAATGAACTGGAAGGGCAGGCAACTAAAAGACAGGAATTATTGGCTCACCTGGCAACCTTGCTCAGCCTTGACCTGGAACCTGAAAAACTGAACAAACAGATAGTCGCATCAACACGCAATCTCCTGCTGCGCGTGCCTGCCTCTCAGCGTATTTATGAACGCATCCGTACGAACCCGGTATACACTCAAAAAATTGATCTCTTAAATGAATTTGGTGAGTCTGTACGTGATAATTATATCACTACCCAAGAAGTACAAATGAATTTGTCGATACCCGTTCTTTTCACCAAAGAAGCTTACGATGATATCGATTTTTCATCCGATTCGAACATTATATCCAGTATTACAAGTGAAAAATGGCTATTGTCTGATGATGATCAAGCCCGGGTGGATTTTATCAAAGATGACCTCGGAGAGGTGAGTGAACAAGTTAAAGACCACTACTTATCCGAATACAATGCAGTGTGGAAAAAAGTGTACGATGCCTTAAATGTTAAACCATTTGAAAGCCTGAAGCATGCAAATGATGTGTTGATAAACTTCACTGATCCGGTTTATTCCCCCATGCTTTCCATTCTTGAAGTGGCTTCAAACAATACAGAACTTTCCAGTCAATTGGCCGCCAATTTAGAAGAAGATAATAAAGAGGGCGTATCGGGGAAATTTGCAACCTTGGCGGCAGAAAAAGTACCCTGGACAAAGGTTGATCGTGAATTTAGAAGCATTAATCGCATGTTGCGTGAATCATCAAAAAAACCTGCGCCTATAAGCTCGGTATTATTAAAGGTATCTCAATTGCAGGAGTTTGTGAATGAAATAACATTGGCGCCGGACCCCGCTAAAAAAGCTTTTGAGGTTGCTAAAGTTCGCTACCAAAGTGGTGCTGGAAATGCCATTTCGTCATTACATGCGTACGCAAAAAATACACCTAAGCCTATTGAGCGCTGGTTGACAACATTGGCGAGCGAAACCTGGCGAGTGATTTTACGGTCTGCGCATCAGCATGTTAATTCAGAATGGAAGTCAAATATTTACAGGCCATATCGACAGGCACTGGCAGGGCGATACCCACTCACCAAGTCATCAAAAGATGAACTGGCTTTACTTGATTTTATCGATTTCTTTAAGCCAGGCGGTACTATTGATGTGTTCCGTGAGGAATACATCAAACCGTTTATTAGTACTCGCAATGGCTGGAAAAATCGTAGCATTGATAAATATAACCTTGGTCTTTCACAGCAATCTATTAATCAGATAAAAAGAGCTTTGGCCATTCAAAATATTTATTTTAGAAACAATGCGGAGATACCCAGCCTGACGTTTCAGTTAAAGCCTTATTTAATGAGTAAAAATGATGTTCGTTTTGAGCTGGAAGTGGGCGAGAATAATATTTCATACAGTCATGGCCCTAAATTCTGGAAAACTCTGAAGTGGGTTGGCAGTGATGACAAAAACAGGGTCCGTATTATTTTTGAAGATTTAAATGAACGGCAATATTCCAGAGCGTTTGACGGGCCATGGGCCTGGTTTAAATTATTAGACCAGTCAAAACTGTCTAAAACAAAAAAATCGAATGTTTATTTAATTACCTATAATATTACGGATGAAAAACCGGATACGTGGGAGTCATCTCCATTGCCTACGCCTATCAAGCATGAGATTACTTACGAGATTAAAGCAAAGAGCGTTAATAATCCGTTAAAAAATAATTTATTAAGTTCATTCAGGCTTCGAGAAAATATATAAATGAACGCTGAACAACAATGTGGTGTTTATGGAAAACTGCCGATGCATGGAGACTTTGTGCATAGAAATTTACCTGCCACATTTATTAAAACCTGGGATGAATGGTTGCAGTTGTATATTGCCAGCTCAAAAGAACAAATGGGAGATGAATGGCTCGATACTTATTTGACGAGCCCAATCTGGCGATTTGTTCTTTCATCTGGTGTTGTTGATACACAGCATTGGGCTGGAATTATGCTGCCAAGTGTTGATCAGGTGGGGCGATATTATCCTTTTTCAATTGTTATGCCACTGAATCCCGAACTAAACCCACTGGAGTTTATTTCATTTCATACCCACTGGTTTGAAAGTATTGAGGAGTTCGCTTTACAGGCATTGGAAGAGCAGTTTTCAGTTGATGAGCTTGTTGATGAAGTGAACAATATTAATGTTGATTTTGCACTGAGTTACATGAAAACGGGACAACAGGTTACTGCCCATTCTATGCAGATGAATATGGAGTTTGATGAACAATCTCCGGCATCTGTTTATACCTGTTTTTTGGATTCAATGATGCGGAAAACAATGAATTGTTATAGCATCTGGACCACTCGTGGTTCGGAGAAAATTAATCCTTGTTTTATCAGCGTTAAAAATTTACCCGCCGCTAATCAATTACCTGCCATGCTGGATGGGCAATGGGCGTACTGGGGTTGGCCACAGCCCTATTCTATAAAATAAATTATGACTGATACAACAATAAGAAGACCTGTCCAATGGCTCAGTGCATCCGCAACAAATGTTGGTGTAGTACGGAAAATCAATGAAGATGCTGTGTTTTCAAAACCGGATATTCATTTATGGGCCGTTGCCGATGGCATGGGCGGGCATGAGGCAGGAAATGTTGCTAGCAACATGATTGTCAATATGCTTGATGATATTGAATTAAAAATTAATCTGGATGTTTTTGTTTCAACAATCGAGGATAAAATCCTGGATGTTAATAAACGACTTCTTGAATATTCTGAAATAATGCTGGAAGGGCGAATTATTGGTAGTACCGTTGCCATTCTTTTGATAAAAGGTCGTGTTGGTATTTGTCTGTGGGCGGGGGATTCCCGGCTATATCGTTATCGGAATGGTGATATGGAACAAATTACCGTTGACCACAGCCATGTCGCTGAACTGTTGAAGCATGGCTCAATTTCAATGGAGGAAGCAGAAAATCATCCCGATGCAAATGTGATTACCCGGGCTGTGGGCACATGTGAAAATTTGTATGTCGATATTGATGTTTTTGATGTCAATGTAGGCGACACATTTATGTTATGTACTGATGGGTTATACAACGCGGTGAATGAAGAGGGTATTCTCAACTGTTTGCAGGAAGACACCGTTGAAATGGCCGCAAATAATCTCATTGAAACATCCTTGCACAACGGTGCTTCTGATAATGTATCTGTCGTTTTGGTCAAAGGTGTACGTAACAATGCCAGCCAATAATATCTCTCATCACTGACCAATATCTTCTTATAATGACCAGACCTGACGACCCCGAAAAGAAAAAGGGGACGACCCCACAAACAATAAATGAGCGCCCCGTTACTGATGGGCGAATCAGCAGTGGTGAAAAAATTTCAGGTCATGGGCAAAACCCGGTGGGGTCCAATGACGCGAATAACACGACAGCATCAAAAGGCCTGGGGTATAAAAAACATGATGTTACACGATTTAAACCACCGGGCCAAAGCCATGCAAATAATGATGCAACACAATTTAAAGCGCCTGATCAGAATCACGAAAAAAATGATGTAACGCAATTTAAAGCACCGGGCCAGAACCGCAAAAAAACAGATGCAACACGATTTAAATCACCTGTTCAAAATATACACCATAATAAAAAAAATGATGAACCATCAAAAACACGCATAAAACATACTGCTGTTACTCCAGGTGCCGAGCCGGTAATTGATAGGCTTGAGGGTCTTGAGGGTAAAGATACAAACGTATTAAAAGGCCGGTTTTTGCTTGAGGAAATTCTGGGTGTTGGTGGCATGGGGGTTGTATACAAAGCCAAGGATCTCTTGAAAGTCGAAGCTCAGGACAGAGACCCGTATGTGGCAATCAAAGTTTTGAGTGAAGAATTCAAAACTCACCCGGAGGCATTTATTGCCCTTCAGCGGGAATCCAGAAAGGCTCAACGTATTGCGCATCCGAATACTGTAAAAGTTTATGATTTTGACAGGGATGGTGATATTGTTTTTATGACCATGGAATACATGGAAGGAAAGCCTTTGGATCAGCTGATTAAACAATATCAAGCGACAGGTCTTCCACGGGACGATGTATGGGGTATTTTATCTGGAATGTGCTCGGCTCTGGCGCATGCGCATTCTGAAAATATTGTTCACTCAGACTTCAAACCCGGTAATGTTTTTGTTACCACTGAGGGGGTGGCTAAAATATTTGACTTTGGTATTGCACGGGCGGTAGCAAATATCGACCGACATACGGGGAAGGAGCAAGACCAGACAGTTTTTGATGCGGGCGGTCTGGGTGCATTAACGCCTGCATATGCAAGCCGTGAGATGTTATTAGGAAAAACGCCTGATATTCGTGACGATATATATGCATTAGGTTGTGTTGCGTATGAATTGTTCTCAGGGGAGCACCCGTTTAATCGATTGCCAGCGGATGAAGCATATAATAAAAAACTCAAGCCAAAACGCATAAGTGATATCAGTAAACGTCAATGGAAAGCGATAGAGGCGGCATTGTCATTTAAACGGGGAGACAGGATTGAATCTGTCGATGCGTTTTACAGGCAGTTGACATTCAAGCGAAAATCAAGATTTATGTTGGTGACGTTTTTGTTGTTTGTGAGTGCCGGAGTTGGATATTATACATATGTACAAAACAATACTGTTATACCGCAAGCCCCGCAGATATCGGAATCCGATATCAGGAATGAACTGGAATTTAATATACGCTACAATCTGTACAAAGAAAGTATTAAGAAATTGCTTGCTAAACCCAGTTTTACCGATGAGTGGGAGGAAAGTCTCTGGGGTGAGGTGCTGGGTATCCTGGAAATACTGTCAGATAAACCGGATGAATGGTATTTATCCACACGAGAAAATATCTATCAATTATACATAAATAAAATCAAAGAACTTGTGGAAGAACCCAGATATCCTCGTGCGAAAATCCTGATAGAAAATGCTTATCGCTATACCGATAACAATCAGTTTTTGGATAATGAGCGAATTGCACTGGAAGAAATGATACAAAAAAAAGAAATCCGGGATAAAAAACGCGCTGAACGAAATAAACGCCTGGCAAACGAAAGAGAAAATAAAAAAGAAAAAAAATTAGCCGAAAAATCGACAAACACCGGTTTGTTTGATGTGGCACTTGCCAATGTCAACAAACAATTAACGTGCTCATCAAAACTGAATATGCGTGATTTTAATATTGCGATTAATAAATTGCGTGATCTGGATTATAAAAGATATACAAATATAGAAAATACATTATCAACACGATTGGCGCAGTGCATTGTGTCTATTGGGGAGCGTTTCCCCGCACATGCACTTGATGCAAAACGTTATGCTTTGCATATTTTTAAAGATAATCCTGCCCTGATGGCAATTGCGATAAAAGAAAAAGATGTATGCAATCTTTCCATTGCCGGTTTGGGTGCACGGGGTGATCGTGCTGTTTGTCGTGACAAACTTGGGAATGGTGGCGTTGGACCTGTATTGGTTGTTGTGCCTGCTGGCGCTGGAATCAAGGCGTTTGCCATCGGAAAATATGAAACATCCGTCGCTGAATTAAATGAGTTTTGCAGCGTTTCTTCAAAATGTGATGTATACACTGATAAACCGGGTGATTTTCCAGCAACCAATGTTGGAATGTCAGCGATATCAGCTTATTTGAAATGGTTAAGTAAAAATACGAAGAAAAAATACAGATTGCCGACAAGAAAAGAATGGGTATATGCCTCTAAATCAAAGCCATATGTTCTTGACCCAAATCGTAATTGTCAATTAAGTGCGCGGGGCATTGAAAAAGGTGGCTCACTTGTGAAAGCCGTTACAGGCAAACAAAATGGATGGGGGCTGGTTAACTACGCAGGAAACGTCAGGGAGCTTGCACTTGAAACGGGTCGAAAATTTGTCGCTCTTGGTGGTTCACACAAATCCTCGATGGAGGAGTGTACGGCATTGACAATATCAAGTCATTCCGGGAATGCGGATAAATATACAGGCTTTCGCGTTGTCCGGAATCTCGGTGAGAAATAATAATGAATATTCCAGAATTTTCAAAACAATTACGCGAATTGTCAGAAGATTATTCAAGTCAAAGGATTGATCTGAATGAATATCGGTTAAAGCGAAAATATCTTTTGGATGAAATTGACCAGATACTTAATTATCAAAATTATGAAAATTCCCCCCAAGGCTCTGAAAAAATAGAAGAATAAACCGCGTGGATAATGTATTAACAGGGAAAATCAACACGTATTTTGATTTTGGCAAAAAGAGTAATGATATCGAGCCAGTAATTATTATTTATGAGCATAAGGTGAGATAAAATATTTCGATAATCATATTTTGGTTGATGTATGAGTCATGAAAAAACACAGTTAAGAGGGTATCTTGATGGAGATAGTTAAATTATTCCAGGCAGGCGGGCCATTTATGTATCCTATTTTAGGGGTATTTGCCATTGGTGTCGCAATTGCATTGGAACGATATTTTTACTTAAGTAAAACGAGCAAAGTAACAAATAAAATCTGGCTGCAATTGATTCCTATGCTAAAGGCTCTGGATTTTGATCGTGCGATGAAATTAACAGCGTCTGTAAAAACACCGATCACATTGGTTTTGAATTATGGTTTTTCCCGACACAGTGAAAATAAACGCCGGGAAATCATTGAGGCGGCAATGGAGGAAGGCATGATGGATGCCATGCCGGACTTGGTACAGCGTACACATTATCTGGCGACATTTGCTAATGTTGCAACCTTGCTGGGTTTGCTTGGCACCATCGTTGGCTTAATTCAGGCCTTTACCGCTGTTGCGCAGGCTGACCCGGCAGAAAAAGCGGATTTACTTTCGGCCAGCATATCTGTTGCCATGAATACGACGGCTTTTGGATTAATGGCCGCGATTCCTTTATTGCTTGCGCATTCTTATCTGGTCACAAAAACGGCACGGCTTGTGGACAGCCTGGAAAAAGCGGCGGTAAAGTCAATTAATTTGATGGTTCGAGATTAAAAGCCGTTTAAAATGAAAAAATCATCGTTTAAGCATCTTCATGAAGCGGAAGAGCTGAATATCACAGCTTTTATGAACTTAATGGTGATATTGGTTCCTTTTCTTCTTATTACGGCTGTATTTTCACGGATGACAGTATTAGAGCTGAATTTACCAGCGCTGGATGCCAAGACAAACACTCAGGAAAAAGCGGAACTTCAGCTGGAGCTGGTTTTACGTGAAAACAGTTTCGATATACGTGATGCAAACCTTGGTGTTATTAAAGTATTTCCACGAAGCCGGGGAGAAACACGCTGGGATTTGTTCACTGATTTATTGGTGGAGATTAAAACACGTTTTCCTGATGAGCAGGATATCACACTGCTTTTAGAGCCATCCATCAATTATAAGACATTAATACACGTTATGGATCGTGTACGCACAGCAGATGTTGTTTCAGTCTTAACGGTGGAGACTATTGAATTATTCCCAAATATTTCTATCGGGGATGCCGAAATAGATGCGCCGGAAAAGAGCCACGGCGAGGATCAAAAGTGAATAGTTTAAAGCTTTCCAGCCGTTCAAAAAGAATGAATCACTTCAAAGAGCTGCATGGCCGCAGCGGTTTAAACCTTGTTTCGCTAATGGATATTTTTACGATACTTGTATTTTTTCTTTTGGTGAGTTCCGGCGCACCACAGCTGCCGAACACTAAAGACATCACATTACCAACCTCTGTTGCGAAGAATGTGCCAAAAGAAACATTGATCATTACAATCACCAAAACTGATGTATTAGTCCAAGGTAAGCGGGTTGCTGTTATTTCTGAGTTATTAAAAGACAAAGAAACAATTATTCCAGAGCTGGAAAATGAATTAAAATTTCAAGCATCAAAGCGCCAACTTATAACCTCCGAGGATAAAAAAACAGGTCGTGCCATTACAATAATGGGCGATGAAAATATTCCATATCAGCTGTTACGCAAAATTCTCGCAACGTGTCGGCAGGCTGATTACACGGCAATCGCTTTTGCGGCCTTTCAGAAGGCGGAAGGCTAGGTTTGATGAGTGCTGCATCGTATCAAAGTCTTGCGCTTGCATGGCAGCCAAAAAATAAACATGACAAACCATTTGTATGGTTTGTCATGTTTATTTTTACGCTATTTATGGGAACAGGATTGTTTTTTAACATGATAAAAGTTCCTGAGGAAGAACGCCGAGCAAAAGTTGATATACCGGATAGAATCGCCAAATTCATATTGGATAAACCCAAGCCCGTTGTTAAACCAGCGGTTAAACAAAAACCCAAAAAAGTTGAAAAACCCAAACCGAAGCCGGTTCCCAAGCCTAAAGTAAAACGGCAACCGCCAAAAAAGGAAATAAAGTTAACTGAAAAACAGGCGGTTGCGCGCAAAAAAGCAGGCGAAAGCGGTTTGCTTGCTCTCGCGGCGGAGTTATCTGACCTGATGAATACATCAAGTATTGATGCAATGGTGGGTAACCCCATCAAAAAATCAACCACACAGACGACGCAAACCGCATCGGTTGACACTCAAATTCTGATGACTGGTTCAATGGAGGGGCGTGTTGGTGTAAAACCGGTAGAACATCGACCGAAACCGATTGGTACGACAAAGCTTGATGGTGAGCAGGGTGCGATGGCGCGAAAATTAATTACGGCCCGTGCCAGCGAAGACCCCAAGCAGGCCGAACCAACGGCAACAAAAAAGATACAGACAACAAAAAAAGAAAGGGTTGGAAACTATCGATCAGAAGAAGATATCGCTTATGTTGTGGATAAAAACAAAAGCAAATTGCATGCTATTTATCGCCGAGCCCGCCGAAGTGACCCGGGAATTCAAGGAAAAATTGTACTTGAAATTACCATTTTACCCTCCGGAAAGGTGGAAAGTGTCAAAATAACTTCAAGCGAATTACAAAATGCCAAATTGGAAACCCGCATCATTACCCGGGTAAAACAGTTTGATTTTGGTGCTCAAAATGTAAAGAAAGTGACGGTGACTTATCCCATCGAGTTTTTGCCTTCATAACGTGTTTTGCCAGGAGCCGTTTTTTACGGTCATGCTGACAAACTCAAAAGAGGGCATTAAAGTCATTAAATAACAATTACATACAGGGAATTCCTCAAATATTTCTAAGTGGTTTAAAGTGCCACAATAGTCACTTTTTATTGCACATTGGATGACGTAGTCGCGATATTTTGCCCGTTACAATTACAGCAGCGTGGTTTCAGAATCGCCGACAGAGTGTAAGTCATTGATTATTAATGCCTCAAAATACCAAACCCCCCAATACGTGTAATAATACTTTTTCTATATAAAACAGCATGCTACTATGCGCTCCCCGTTTTTATGGGTGCAGGTGGGCGGAGGTTCGCATTTCTCTCGTCCCCGCCAGAGTTTATATTCACCGTTTAGTTTTTAGTGACACTTTTAGCGACAGATATCGATCTTTGTTGCGGGCGTATTCTGATCGCGGTTGCGGGCAGCGCAGCGGACAAACAGCAAAAAATTTAACTTTAGAGTACTTATTTCATGACTGATCTAACCCACTATAGAAATATCGGTATATTCGCGCACGTCGATGCCGGTAAAACCACAACGACGGAGCGTATCCTCAAACTCACCGGTAAAATTCATAAGCTGGGTGAAGTACATGATGGTGCGGCCACCACCGACTTTATGGAGCAGGAACAAGAGCGTGGCATTACGATTCAATCCGCTGCTACTTCGTGCGAGTGGGATGATCATCGTCTGAATATTATCGATACCCCCGGACACGTTGATTTTACGATTGAAGTGTACCGTTCATTAAAGGTACTCGACGGTGGCATAGGCGTGTTCTGTGGCTCAGGCGGTGTGGAACCACAGTCCGAAACCAACTGGCGCTATGCGAACGAGTCTGAAGTTGCCCGCATTATTCTGGTGAACAAACTGGATCGTCTGGGCGCGGATTTCTACCGCGTTGTTAAGCAGGTTGAAGATGTGCTGGGTGCCAATCCGCTGGTGATGGTGCTGCCCATTGGTGAAGAAGATGACTTCACCGGTGTCGTCGATCTACTGACCCGAAAGGCCTGGATCTGGGATGACTCGGGTGACCCTACCAAGTATACCGTTGAAGACGTGCCTGCTGACATGACCGATCAGGTTGAAGAATGGCGGGAAAAGCTTATCGAAACTGCTGTTGAGCAAGATGACACCATGATGGAGCAGTATCTGGACGGTGAAGAGCCCGCTCTGGATGACATCAAAAAATGCATTCGCAAAGGCACAATTGCGTTGGATTTTTTCCCGACCTATTGTGGCTCAGCCTTCAAAAACAAAGGCATTCAGTTGATATTGAATGCTGTGGTGGATTACCTGCCGAATCCCACGGAAGTGAAGCCACAGCCAGAAGTGGACCTGGAAGGTAATGAGACCGGTGAATTTGCGATTGTTGATGCCGACAAACCAATGCGCGCCCTGGCATTCAAAATCATGGATGACCGTTTCGGTGCCCTGACTTTTACCCGCATCTATTCCGGCAGAGTCAAAAAAGGCGACAGCCTGCTGAACACCTTTACCGGCAAAACCGAGCGTATTGGCCGCATCGTTGAGATGCATGCTGACGAACGCATCGAGCTGGATTCTGCCCAGGCTGGTGATATTGTGGCCTTTATTGGTCTGAAAAACACCCAGACGGGTCACACCTTGTGTGACCCGAAAAATCCGGCCACGCTGGAACCTATGGTCTTCCCGGACCCGGTTATCTCCATCGCTATTAAGCCTAAAGACAAAGGCGGGTCTGAAAAAATGGGATTGGCCATCAACAAGATGATCCAGGAAGATCCGTCATTCCGTGTGGAGACCGACGAAGAGACCGGCGAGACTATCATCAAAGGCATGGGTGAGTTGCACCTGGATATAAAGGTGGACATCCTCAAGCGTACCCACGGTATTGACGTGGAAGTGGGCAAGCCGCAAGTGGCTTATCGTGAAACCATTACGCAGCGCGTGGAAGACAGCTACACCCATAAAAAGCAGACGGGTGGCTCTGGCCAGTTTGCCAAGATCGATTACATTATTGAGCCGGGTGAGCAGAACAGTGGTTTCACTTTTGAGTCCACAGTGACCGGAGGCAATGTACCGCGTGAATTCTGGCCTGCGGTGCAAAAAGGCTTTAAAGTCATGATGAGCGAAGGTGTGCTGGCGGGTTTCCCGGTATTGGACGTACACGTCAATCTGACTGATGGAGGTTTCCATCCAGTGGATTCCTCGGCCGTGGCCTATGAAATTGCCGCCAAAAACGCCTTCCGCCAGACCATACCGAAAGCCGGTGCCCAGCTGCTTGAGCCCGTCATGAAAGTAGACGTGTTCACACCGGAAGACCATGTGGGTGATGTGATTGGTGACCTTAATCGTCGCCGTGGCATGATCGAAGGCCAGGAAGCCGGAGTGACCGGTGTACGTGTCAAGGCCAGTGCGCCACTGGCTGAGATGTTCGGGTATATTGGTGATCTGCGTACCATGACTTCTGGCCGTGGCCAGTTTTCCATGGAGTTCTCACATTATGCACCGTGTCCGAAGAATGTCGCAGAAGACGTGATTAAAGAAGTACAGGAGCGTAACGCTAAGAAATAATATTGGTTACGATGACACCATGAACAACGCCGCTGGATCAATGCATTCAGCGGCGTTATTTTTTATCTCTTTTGTTTCTCTCCATGGGTCGTGCAATTAGGAGGCAAGATTGAAATCCCGTTTTGGAAACGAATGGTATGTTTACATCATTCGGTGCTCTGATACGTCACTGTATACCGGAATTACTACCGATGTTGAACGGCGATTTACTGAACATGCCAACCATAATGGGAAGAAAGAGGGCGTACAAAAAGGCGCAAAATATTTTCGGGCGCGATCACCCGAAGAAATTGTGTATGTGGAGGGCGGGCATACGCGCTCAACGGCCAGTCAGCGTGAAGCCGCCATAAAAAAGCTCAGCCGACAGGAAAAGTTGTTGTTGATTCATGTATAACCTCCCTCTTAATCGATAAATAATTCTGCTGTTTATTTTGCACTTGCGTTGTTATGTAAAGTGATGCGTGGCAGGATAATAAAGCACTTTTTTGTTATACCTCGCCTTTGATTTTCAGCAGCACTGTTTTCAAGTTTTGACTTGACCTCTTCCCCGATTATCTCCACATCATCATCTGGAAAATATTGTTTCAATAAACCTGGATTCCGTAGTTGACCATTTCAGAATGTATTAAGATAAAAAAAATGAATGGCCATTTGTCCATTTTTTCACCGCGCCAAAATTTCGCTTTCTCTTAACATTTTTTCTGTGTGATAAACATCTCTATGTGTTGTTATCTACAAATAGATGTTTCAGTCATCATTTTTATTCAGGTCAATCGATAACCGTGGGTGAATAAAAACTCAGGCGCTCCCTTAATCGAGCCGGGAAATTACCTATTAAATGGGTTGTGGTGACAAGGTGATATTTTGTAACATTTTTGCTGAATATCAGACTTAATCAGGTTGTGCTGTTAATTTATATTCATTTTCTCCCGGGTTTTAAACTTACTATTATGAACCGGTGTACTTGCCAAGTTAATTTACGTTACTATCGAGTTTTTTACTCAGTAGTGTTTTAACACTAAAAACAAGGATGGCATCGATGATTAAATTACTATTCAGATCCAGACAAATGTTTCAACCTGTGGCTGTGGCCTTTTTTCTTTGTCTGTTTTTTATGCTCCCCGTCAAAGCTGACTCGTTATTTTCCGATATGTTTATCTTCGGCGACAGTATGTCGGACACTGGAAATCTTGCATCTGTTATTGGTGACTTTCCGCCAGTTTATTACAATAATCGTGTATCCAATGGGCCCGTTTCGGTGGAAATACTGGGGGAACACCTGGGCCTGCCAACCGATGCTTCTTTTCATCTTATCAGTCAAAATGCGGGCACAAACTATGCAGTTGCATCTGCAAAATCTGGAGAAAGCGGGCCTTTCGATTTAGATGCTCAGGTCAATGCCTTTATGATGGCAAATGAATTTTCTGCCCCTGAAGATGCACTGTATATCTTTTTTATCGGCGGAAATGATATACGCAGCGCGCGTGATATCGAAGATCGTTACTTAGTAAAAGCGGCTATGCAAAATGCAGCTGATAACATTAAGAAAAACATAAACAGATTGATTGCCTCTGGGGCAAAGTCTTTTGTAGTGATGAATTCAATTGATATGGGGCGTATTCCCGAAGCACTGCTATCAAATTCACAATTAAAAAATTCATCACTGAGCAAGCGGACCACAAAAATAACCCGGGGATTTAATCGTCTTCTTAAAAGAAATTTACGTGATATTGAAAATGAATTTGATCTGGACATCGCTGAATTTAACAGTTTTAAATTTCTGCACCGGGTGGTTGTCAGGGCTGAGTCCTTCGGGTTTAGCAATACCCGTGAGCCTTGTTTTTTCTATTCTACATTGACTTTTCATCCTGATTGTAATTTTGGTAAAAACGCGGATGCATTTTTATTTTTTGATGAAAAACATACCTCAGCTAAAGGGAATAGACTTATTGGTAATGCATTGTTTGAATTTGTGCGTGAGTTTGATTGGGACATTGACGACAAAGACGATGATTAGATAACAAGGAGGATTGATCTTTCTCAGAATTAAAACAAATATCTGATGATGTTTATTTTTTCTTAACGTTGCAGTCAAAACCTGAAGTTAAGAGGGTGTCAAATTCAAGTTGGGTTTTTGTTGGAGTGTCGGGGGAATGCAAAGCATTATGCGCAACCTGGCACGCCAACTTATAACTTCGAGTCGCTTTTTGGCAACGTGTGGTTTCGGCGTTATGGATATGTTGTTTTTTTATCTTCTGGTTTGCAGTTTGTAGTAAACTTGTCGGCCAACCAACTTTATAAGGAAATACAGATTATGAACAGGATAGCTGTTTTTGCATTTACCGCTATGGTTTTTTATTTAGGTGGCACATCAACATCATTTTCTTCCACGGGCGTGAATGATCAAGCACCACAAACTCAAGACTTGAGTTTGCAGGAAATGAGTTCTGTTGTTGGTTCCGGTCGAATGTATTGGCGAACCATGATGCCACTGACGTTGATTTTACAATATGATGGTCATCTTCATCAGCGGGTGATTCGAGGCTGGCGTAATGCTGAAATTGGTGGCCATGATATTCCGACCGGACAACGTATTATTGCCGCCTGTCAAGGGCTTGGTCGCCCACTGCGCCGTGCGCAATTTTTAATGCCAAACCGCGACGTTAGCTTTTTTTGCAATTAACGTATCGTGATATCACCGGCTAATCGGGTCAGGATATCAGGTGGATGAAGAAGACACCCCTCAAAAACCAGGGCTCCCTGGAAAGCCTGTCGCTTGGTCAAATGAGCCTGAGCTGATCATGCCGCACCGGTTGCGCTGAAAAACAGCATTCTGTATAGACGCTCCCAAGCCCAATCGAGTAAACTACCCGGGCTCCGGCGATTTGCGGACACGATATGCTTACACTACAGACGGGAAGGGCGAGGTTTCGTCCCTCCCGTTTTGTGCATCTACGTTTTGCGTACATGTGAATTATGCACGCACGAATATTTGTGGGTGGCAGTGGCTCACCAACAGGGGAAATAGATTGAGAAAACCGGCATTACTGGCCCTGGCAGATGGCTCGCTCTTTTGGGGGGAATCGATTGGTATTGAGGGCCAAACAGTAGGGGAGGTGGTGTTTAACACCGCGATGACAGGTTATCAGGAGATCCTTACTGATCCGTCGTATGCGCGACAGATAGTGACCCTGACTTACCCTCACATCGGCAATGTTGGCGTGAATATTGAGGACGAGGAATCGTCACATGTGCATTGCAGCGGGCTGGTGATACGCGATCTGCCGCTGCTTGTCAGCAACTGGCGCAGTGAATCCAGTGTTGAAGACTATCTGGCCGAAAAACAGGTGGTGGCCATTGCTGATATTGACACCCGCCAGCTTACTCGCTTGCTGCGTGAAAAGGGTACACAGGCGGGTTGCATTGTTGCCGGTGATCTTCTTGAGAAGAAAATAGTGGCGGAACAGGCTGCTATTGCTGCCGCGCAGGCTTTTCCCGGTTTGCAGGGTATGGATCTTGCCAAAGAAGTTACTACCCATACTCCCTATGAATGGGCGCAGGGCTCCTGGACACTGGCTGACGGCTTGCCCGAGGCACCACATCCCATTGAGGAAAAACTGCCGTATCATGTCGTGGCTTACGACTACGGCATTAAACGCAATATCCTGCGCATGCTGGTGGACCGCGGTTGTCGCCTGACGGTCGTGCCCGCACAGACACCCGCTGCCGATGTGCTGGCCTTGAATCCCGACGGCGTATTTTTATCCAATGGCCCCGGTGACCCGGCACCCTGTGATTACGCACTGGCAGCAATCCCGGATATTCTGGCCAGTGGTGTTCCCGTGTTTGGTATTTGCCTGGGCCATCAGCTGTTGTCACTGGCCAGCGGCGCAAAAACCCTGAAGATGAAATTTGGCCACCATGGCGCTAATCACCCGGTTCAAGCACTGGCCGGCGGGGAAGTGATGATCACCAGCCAGAATCACGGTTTTTCCGTGGATGAAGCATCATTGCCTGACAATCTGCAAGCCACCCATCGTTCGTTATTTGATGGCTCCTTGCAGGGGGTGGCGCGTACTGACCACCCTGCCTTCAGTTTTCAGGGCCACCCGGAAGCGAGTCCGGGGCCTCATGATGTCGCCCCGTTGTTTGACCGGTTTGTTGAATCGATCAAACAGTATCAAGGAACGAGAAGCCAGTAGCAGGGAAAAATTTTCCCGGTTTCCAATAACCCGTCACTACAAGCAGATACTGAATTAATGCCAAAAAGAACAGACCTGAAAAGTATCCTCATTATCGGCGCTGGTCCCATTATTATCGGTCAGGCCTGTGAGTTTGATTATTCCGGCGCACAAGCCTGCAAGGCGCTGCGGGAAGAAGGCTATCGCGTTATTTTGGTGAATTCCAATCCAGCGACAATCATGACCGATCCCGAGATGGCGGATGCGACCTACATCGAACCCATTACCTGGAAGACGGTGGCCAACATCATTGAGCGCGAACAACCCGATGCGATACTGCCCACCATGGGTGGACAAACCGCGCTGAATTGTGCGCTGGATCTGGTGCGTGAAGGCGTACTGGAAAAATTTAACGTGGAAATGATCGGCGCAGACCGGGATGCCATCGACAAAGCCGAAGACCGTGACCGCTTCAAACAGGCCATGGAAAAAATTGGACTGGATATGCCGCGTGCAGCGGTGGCCCACTCTATGGAAGAAGCCTGGCAGGTGCAGGCGCAAGTGGGTTATCCCACGGTAATCCGTCCGTCGTTCACCATGGGAGGCAGTGGAGGGGGGATTGCATACAACAAGGAAGAGTTCGTTGAGATTTGTGAGCGCGGGTTGGATCTTTCACCCACCAAAGAACTGCTCATCGAAGAATCCATTCTGGGCTGGAAAGAATATGAGATGGAAGTGGTGCGTGACCGCAAGGACAACTGCATTATCATTTGCTCCATTGAAAATCTTGACCCTATGGGGATTCATACCGGCGACTCCATTACCGTGGCCCCTGCGCAAACGTTGACAGATAAAGAATATCAAATCATGCGCAACGCCTCGCTGGCAGTGCTGCGTGAAATCGGTGTGGACACGGGCGGCTCCAATGTACAGTTCGCCATTAATCCCGAAAGTGGTCGCATGATCATCATCGAAATGAACCCGCGCGTATCACGCTCATCGGCACTGGCCTCCAAAGCCACGGGTTTTCCCATTGCCAAAATTGCAGCCAAACTGGCGGTGGGTTACACCCTGGATGAGCTGCAAAATGATATTACCCGTGGTGCGACTCCGGCGTCCTTTGAGCCGACCATTGATTATGTAGTGACCAAAGTGCCACGGTTCACTTTCGAGAAGTTTCCCAATGCGGACTCACGCCTCACCACACAAATGAAATCTGTCGGTGAAGTGATGGCCATAGGCCGCACGTTTCAAGAGTCTTTGCAAAAAGCCCTGCGTGGGCTGGAAGTCGGTGTTGATGGTTTAAGCCCTGTCATGGATATCGATGCTGATGATGCCATGGAGATTCTCAAGCGTGAGCTGAGTACGCCACGCGAGCAGCGCCTTTGGTATGTAGGGGATGCCTTCCGTGCAGGCATGTCCCTGGATACACTGTATTCGCTGACAAAAATTGACCCCTGGTTTCTGGTGCAAATCGAAGACCTTATCAAACTGGAGACAGAGGTTCATAAGCAAGGTATGGCGGCCATGGACAAGGCGCGTGTGTTTGCGCTGAAACGCAAAGGTTTTTCCGACAGCCGTCTGGCAAATTTGTTATCCATGGAAGAAGCCGACTTCCGTGCGCACCGGCATTCGCTTGGTGTGCGACCGGTGTATAAACGTGTTGACACCTGTGCCGCAGAATTTTCCACCGATACGGCGTACATGTATTCCACTTACGAACAGGAATGCGAAGCGCTGCCCACGAACCGCGAAAAAATTATGGTGCTGGGCGGCGGGCCAAACCGAATTGGTCAGGGTATTGAATTTGATTATTGTTGCGTGCACGCCGCCTTTGCGCTGCGTGACGATGGTTACGAAACCATCATGGTTAATTGCAACCCGGAAACCGTCTCCACAGACTATGACACCTCGGACCGCCTCTATTTTGAATCACTGACGCTGGAAGATGTGCTGGAGCTGGTGCATTTGGAAAAACCCAAAGGAGTGGTGGTGCAATATGGTGGACAAACGCCACTAAAGCTGGCGCGCGCCCTGGAAGCGGCCGGTACACCGATTATTGGCACCTCGCCCGATGCCATTGACCTTGCAGAAGACCGTGAACGCTTCCAGCAGCTGGTGCAAAAACTGGGTTTCAAACAACCGCCGAACCATACTGCGCGCGATCCAGCGCAGGCCGTCAAGCTGGCTGCTGACATCGGTTATCCACTTGTTGTCAGACCCTCGTACGTGCTTGGTGGCCGGGCTATGGAAATTGTTTACAAAGAGAGCGAGCTTAAGCGTTATATGCGCGAGGCAGTGAAGGTCTCCAATGATTCACCGGTGCTGCTGGATCGTTTTCTGGATGATGCCATCGAAGTGGATATTGATGCCATTTGTGATGGAGAGCAGGTGCTGGTGGGCGCCATCATGCAACACATCGAACAGGCCGGTGTCCACTCCGGTGATTCTGCCTGTTCCCTGCCGCCTTACAGCCTGTCTGAGTCTGTACAGGCGCGTATGCGTGACATGGCACGTGAACTGGCCCTGGCGCTGAATGTTGTAGGACTGATGAACGCGCAATTTGCCATCAAGGGTGATGATATTTACATCATTGAAGTGAACCCCCGTGGCTCGCGTACGGTGCCGTTTGTGTCCAAGGCCACCAGTCTGCCACTGGCGAAAATTGCAGCACGTTGCATGGCAGGTAAAACGCTCGCTGAACAGGGAATTACTGGCGCAATAACGCCCCGTTATTTTTCGGTGAAAGAAGCGGTGTTTCCGTTTGTGAAATTCCCAGGTATTGATCCCATTCTGGGGCCGGAAATGAAATCGACAGGGGAAGTCATGGGCGTTGGCAAAAATTTTGCTGAAGCCTTTGCCAAAGCCCTGCTGGGTGCCGGAGTGAGCCTCCCCTCCGAAGGAGCGGCCTTTGTCAGCGTGCGTGATGATGACAAGGCCGGTGCCGTTGCGGTGGCCAAAAAACTGGTTGCACTGGGTTTTGGTATCGTGGCAACCCATGGTACTGCCAAGACTTTACGGGAAGCTGGTGTAAAGTGCTCATTGGTAGACAAAGTCGGAGAGGGGAGGCCACACATTGTGGATATGATCAAAAATGATGAAATCAGCCTCATCATCAACACGACAGAGGGTACACAAACTATCGCTGACTCTGGCACAATCCGCAGTAATGCGTTACAACGTAAAGTCACTTACACCACAACATTGGCTGGAGCAGAAGCTATGTGTCTGGCCATGGCGCAGGGGGAAAGTTCAGTGGTTAACCGGTTACAGGATTTGCATCAGGAGATGGGAAAATGACAGGCAAAGTACCCTTAACAGCGCAAGGCGCAGAAAAACTTCGTGAAGAATTGCGTGAACTGAAAAATGTGGTACGACCGCGCATCATTGCTGCGATTGCCACCGCGCGCGAGCATGGAGACCTCAAGGAAAATGCCGAATACCACGCGGCGCGGGAGCAACAGAGTTTTGCAGAGGGTCGCATTGCAGACCTTAACGGCAAACTGAGCAATGCACAGATCATTGATATCACCGAAATCAAACCCACCGGCAAGGTTATTTTTGGTGTGACCGTTGACTTGATAGAAGAGGAAACGGGCAAAGAAGTGACCTATCAGATTGTTGGTGAAGATGAAGCGGACATCAAAGTCGGCAAAATCTCTGTCACTTCCCCCATTGCTCGTGCGTTGATTGGCAAGCAAGAGGGCGATATCGCAGAAGTGCAGGCACCTGGTGGTGTTAAAGAATACGAAATACTTGAAGTGAAACACATCTGATCATGCTTGGAATTTCCCGAAACTGCTGGTGGGTTGGCGCAGAACGAGTCGCATTGACCTTCTGGGTTGGCGGATTATGGATTGCCGGGTATGTGGTCGCCCCGAGTCTGTTTGCCTTTATGGATGATCGTCAATTAGCAGGCCGAATGGCAGGGCAGATATTTCAACTGGTCAGCTACATCGGGCTGGCGGTAGGTACGACCCTGCTACTTTCAATCATCGTGCAGAAGGGTGGCAACTGGTGGCGGGACAATCGCGCACGCATCGTATTGTTGATGTTACTGCTCGTCGCGCTGGGTGTCGGAGTATTGGTACCGATGATGCAGGAATTAAAGCTCATTGGGCTTACACCGGGCAGTGAACAAGCGGCACAATTTGCCCGCCTGCACGGTGCCGCTTCGATTTTGCATTTGATCAACAGCTTATTGGGTTTATGGCTGGTGGCAACGGGGTTTGGTGCTGGGGTGAAAGAATAAAAGTAGAGAGTTATCCGGGCAGCTTGATCCCCGTTTTTTTGGCGAGGCGGTAAAGTACCGCAATATGGCCAATGGCATTAATCAGCTCGCTGTTTGATTTTTTACACAGATTACTTACCATTTTCTGGCATTTATCCTGGTTCATACCACCGGTACCTTGATAAAGTTGTAATGCACTAAGCGCGTGTTTCAGGTTTATTGAGAACACTTTTAGTAACGCTTCATTGTCTATCAGTCTCAAGCAATAAAATCACATATCATAGGAGATTAAGAAGTGGTTAATCCGGAGGATTTATACATTATGGACATAAATACACTCCACGAAGACTTATATCGAATGGGCAATTCCTGTTCGCCTTCGTTTTCAGAAAATAGAGGTTTGAAAGACTGCTTTGTTTCTAACGAGGATGGAATAAATATTGTTTATGCCAATGGGAATGGGTTTTCAGCATTTAATTCAGTAACCCCGTTAATGAAAAAGAAAGGGAAAAATGTATGGAGGATAAAGCAAGGCGCAAGTTTAGAAGGTTTGAGTCTGGTAAAAGATATGAGACCTGATCATAAAGGACACTACATGTTGGCCCCTGTGGATAAAATGCCATTTATGAAATACCTCGGTCTTTTGGAAGAATTTGGTTCTGATGTCTCAAAGTGCGTAAAATTAACTCCAGAGGAAATTAAAAATGCCTAACACTTCTGATTTTAAAGCGATAATTTCTGAGTGGCGCCTAGTAATAAATGCATTGGAAAATTATAAAGATGTTCTTGATTCTAAAGTCAAAAATATCGAAGACGAGGATTTGCAAAATGAAATTTATGATGATTTAGAGAGACTGGAAAGACTCATTCCTGACTTTCAATCACAGTTTGAAAATGAGTATAACCAATCCTGAACGGATAGCCGAAGAGCCTCTTCCGTTTTGTTACGGTTTTTTTACTTTTGGTTATGTAATGAGCCTAATCAGTTACCAATAAATAAGGGGAAAGGAAAAATACGATGGCAATTTATCTTAAATATGAAGGTATCAAAGGCAATGTTACGGCTGATAATTACAAAGAGCATATTGCAATTAAGTCGGTGAACTTTAATGTCGTCCGCAATGTTTCCATGAACCCAGGAGATCTTTTTAATCGTGAAGCGTCTCACCCCAGAATTAGCCAGGTATCTATGACCAAAATTCTGGATAACTCTTGCTCAGCAATATTTAAAGAATCGGTTAGTGGTTCGGTAGGAAAGACGGTTGTGATAAAACATGTGCATACAGGCTCCGAAAAAGTAGAGGAGTTTTTAGAGCAAATTTTGGAAAATTGCATTATCAGTAATTATGCATTTACCGCCAATGACGAAGGACAGCCGCAGGAAGTCTTTTCTTTAAGTTTTTCCAGAATTTTGATTAACTATAAAGACCATGATTCTTCAAACATGGCTGGGGGTCCGGCACGGGTTGGGTATGATCTGGAAACGGCTAAAGCATTGTAACTTTAATTGCGTAGCAGAAGTATATACCCGTGGCATTTGAGATTTAGGTCTAATTGCACGCCCTATTTACTCCATGGCTATGTTTTCTGATCATTCCCATAATGGAAGAAGCTACCGGGGCAACTTAATGACGGGTTCCTTTGCACAACGATAAAGCACAGCAGCTTATTGGGTTTATGGCTGGTGGCAACGGGGTTTGGTGGTGGGGTGAAGAAAGAACAGAAATAAGTGTTACCCCAAATATACAGCGCCATACGGATGCACCAAGAATCATTTCCAAAACAAGCTGTCCGGGAAAACCTGATGTCTGATTCTCTCGCATAAAACCGCAAGTTCTGGTGAGTTTAAGCAAACCATGAAATGGTTAGAGAATATTGCCTTATTGCTATTAATCTGTTTTATATCGGGATGTGTGGCAACGGGAGGGAAATCTGTAAAGCCATACGGGCAACTCGTCAAATCATGGGAACAAAGATCAACCACAGCGCTATCGATGATAGTGGAGGATGCACGAAATAATGCTGAGACCTGGGTTTTATCCCCTTTTTTATATCCTCAGCACCTTTTTGATTTTTCTGAATTAAAAGATTACTCAATTCATTATTCGGCACAAGGTATTGAATCAAACAGAAAGTCTACGATTATTGTTATCCGTGACGGTTTTTGGGATGACTCCGTAAGAGGGGACATTCATGAATTAGTTATAGAGAAAGCGCAGGATCAATGGGAAATCACGAGTGTCAAACGAGCTTTCCGGTGCTGGAGAAATTTGGATAGTGCTTCTTACTCGGCAGATGCCTGCCTATAAATCTTCTGACAACATGACTCAGAAAGAAGCTATTTGGGCAATTTAATGACGGGCTCCTTCGCACGACGATAAAGCACAGCAATATGGCCAATAGTATTTACCAGCTCACTGTTTGACTGTTTGCACAGGTTTTCTGCCATTTGCCGACGCTCATCCCGGTCTACGCCGCTGATGCGCACCTTGATAAGCTCATGGTGCGCCAGGCAGGTTTCCAGCTCACTGAGAACACCTTCAGTGACGCCGCTGTTACCGATCATCACGACGGGTTTGAGATCATGAGAGAGACCGCGAAGATATTTATTTTGCTTATTTGTCAATGGCATAGTGAGATTTTCTTGAAATTGGATTAAAGTCAGGGTTAAAAAATGGAAAGTGTTAAACAAACCGTTTCGGTTGGAAAAAATATGACAGACGCCGCTTCTGTCGAATCCGATGCAACAACCACAAATGCAGCAAAAACACCCAAAGGGTTTGGCGTGGCGGCGAGTCCGTTTAATGGCGTCAAGCTGGAACTGGGCATTTGCATTATTCTGGGTATGCTGTTGTGGCTGGGCGCGGAGTCTATCATAGCCGATGAAGGTACACAGCTGCTCATGTTACTGGCATACAGTCTGTCGAGTGCAATCTGGCTGGTGCTGCGCACCCGCGCAGTGTTGCGTCGTTATGAAATGGAACAATCCTCTACAACGCCAAAAAAATAGAAAAATGTCCATCACAGATCATGGCTTGCATAACCTGCCGCACCCAGGCCCAGTGAGCACGCTCCTTCCCCCGGTATGAGGCGTGACTTGTATCTGGGTGCTTATTCGCTCTTTCAGCGTTGAAACATGTGAAATTAC
>Ga0256839_1000560_pt1 | contig 47958 bp, 49 predicted proteins | sample 354166metaG_FD_185968 | JGI IMG/M metagenome (GOLD analysis project Ga0256839, IMG submission 185968) | Hydrothermal vent microbial communities from Mid Atlantic Ridge, Atlantic Ocean - 354-166 | ecosystem: Environmental > Aquatic > Marine > Hydrothermal vents | place: Atlantic Ocean: Mid... | reverse complement strand
AATGATACTGAACGTCTTCCAGCGTACAGTCATCGGGCAGCTTATCCAAAAGCGACTTCACTTCAGATTTTGCTGTGCTCATGAATTAACCTCCTAATTGAATTTATGCGCATAACAGTTAGTATCTGGAATTTTTATATCCGGATATATGTCCAGTACTGGATATTTTTTTATCAAACACTACCCGCAAAATGTTTCCAGATATGGAAACTCGTGTCTACTACTGGATATGAATTTCCAATAATGAAAATCACCTGGTTTCATTCTTTTCATACTTTTCAACAATTCTTCCTTCCAGCCCCATTTCCTGAACTATTCGATAGGGTAATGACCATAATTTTATGTTTTTCAGCCATTTTCAGCCGCGTTGCCTGATAGCTTTCTGGAGTTCTTTTTCGTGGTATCCGATTTTGAGCAAGGTATTCCGGTTGGGGTGCGGATATAGATCATCGAATTCCTGGTAGTTGCCGGCGCGGTGCGGGTATTCTGCGACTATGAGTTCGACTGTGACGAGGTTTCTGCGGTTGGCGCGGTCGTGGCGGTAGCGCACGCAGACCAGGCGGTTGCCATACTGGTTCAGGTGGCGTTTGCTGCCGTTGACGCCGGGTTTTATCTTTCTGATAACCTCCATGATTTCTCTCCTCTTCTTCCCTGGTTTTTTGTGGCGGACTATATTGGGCGCGCTGACTGCACGGCCTGGCCGTTCTCATGTTCATTGTTATCCAAACCCTCAGGAGGGTCGGGGAGTCTTGCAAAGGTATTATTTGCTTTATGGCCTCCTCACCCCTGCCCTCTCCCGGCGGGAGAGGGGGATGATTTTCATGCCATTCAATGTTTCCACCTGGCAGAGTCCCTGGTGAAAAGATTACAATGATGGTGAGCTTTACGGAAGAGGCTGGTACGACAAGGAGGTTGACCATGGCGAAATCCCCATTGCTGGAGCAAGTGCGCGCGGCGCTGCGCGTCCGCCATTACAGCATTCGCACCGAACAGGCCTATGTAGGCTGGATCAGGCAGTTCATTCTGTTTCACGGCAAGCGCCACCCCGCAGAGCTGGGCCCACCTGAAATCACCGCGTTCCTCAATCACCTGGCCTGTGAACGGCATGTTTCGGCCGCCACGCAGAATCAGGCTCTCAATGCCCTGGTCTTTCTCTACCGGGTGGTGCTCGACCGGGATTCGCCCGAGCTGGCCGGGCTGGTGCGGGCCAAGCGCACCCGGCGCCTGCCGGTGGTGCTCACCAGGGACGAGGTCGTGCGCCTGCTGTCGCAACTGCGTGGCGCCCATTGGTTGATGGCTGCCTTGTTATACGGCTCAGGCCTGCGTCTGATGGAATGCCTCCGGTTGCGGGTAAAGGACCTGGATTTCCGGCGCCGGGCGATCTACGTGCGCAGCGGCAAGGGCAACAAGGACCGTGTTGTAACGCTCAGTGAAGAATTGATTCCCTATTTGCAACGGCACCTGGAGAAGGTCAAGTCCATTCACCAACGGGATCTCGCCGAGGGTTTCGGCGCGGTCTACTTGCCCTATGCGCTCGCGCGCAAGTATCCCAACGCGGCACGTGAGTGGGCCTGGCAATACGTTTTTCCCGCCCGACGCCGCAGTATTGATCCCCGCAGCGCGGTTGAGCGACGCCATCACTATGATGAGAGCGCCTTGCAGAAAGCGGTCAAGGCCGCGGCGCGCCGGGCGGGCATCGAGAAGCCGGTCAGCTGCCACTGCCTGCGCCATTCCTTTGCCACGCATCTGCTGGAGCGCGGCGCGGACATCCGCACGGTACAGGAACAACTGGGGCACAAGGATATCAAGACCACGCAGATTTACACCCATGTGCTGCAGCGAGGCGGAAATGCGGTGCGCAGTCCGTTGGCGGATGTGTTTGCAGCGGTGGTTGAGCGGGGGGAAGCGCAGGATGCCTGGACGTCCTCGCCCCGCCCCCCCTGAGGGAGAAACTGGTTCAGGCATCTGATATTTACCTGAGTGTAACCCGGCGATTCCGTCAAGTGCGACGCAGTTGTTTGTAGTGGTTGATCAGGCCGTTGGTTGAGCTGTCGTGGGCGGTGGCGGGTTCGTCGTCCGTCAGTTCCGGGAGAATGCTTCTGGCCAGCTGCTTGCCCAGCTCCACGCCCCACTGATCGAAGGAGTTGATGCGCCAGATGATGCCCTGGGTGAAGATCTTGTGCTCATACAGGGCGATGAGCCGTCCCAGGGTGCGCGGCGTGAGCTTGCGGTACAGGATCGCGTTGGTGGGCCGGTTGCCAGGGAATATCTTGTGGGGTATCAGCCGCTCCAGGGCCTCGCCCGCCAGACCCTGATCCGCCAGCTCGGCCCGCGCCTCGGCCTCCGTCCGCCCGCGCATGAGGGCTTCGGTCTGGGCGAAGAAGTTGGCGAGCAGGATCTCATGGTGTTTTCCCAGGGGATTATGGCTCTCCGCGGCGGCGAGAAAATCCGCGGGCACGAAAGGTGTCCCCTGATGAAGAAGCTGGTAGAAGGCATGCTGGCCGTTGGTACCCGGCTCGCCCCAGATCACCGGGCCGGTATCGTAGTCCACGATCTTGCCGTCACGGTCCACCCGCTTGCCGTTGCTCTCCATGTCGCCCTGCTGGAAATAGGCGGGGAAGCGATGCAGGTACTGGTCGTAGGGCAGGATGGCGTGGCTCCGGGCACCGAAGAAGTTGTTGTACCAGACACCCAGCAGGCCCAGGACCACCGGCATGTTGGCCTCCAGCGGCGCGGAGCGGAAATGCTGGTCCATCTCGTGCGCCCCTTCGAGCAGTTCCTCGAAATGTTCCATGCCGATGGTCACCGCGATGGACAGGCCGATGGCGCTCCACAGGGAATAGCGCCCCCCCACCCAGTCCCAGAACTCGAACATGTTCGCGGGGTCGATACCGAAGGCCTGCACCGCCTCGCGGTTGGTGGAGAGCGCCACGAAGTGCCGTGCCACCGCCGCCTCGTCGCCCAGGGCGGTGAGCAGCCAGTCGCGGGCGGTATGGGCGTTGGTGAGGGTTTCCTGGGTGGTGAAGGTCTTGGAGGCGACGATGAAAAGCGTTGTCTCAGGATCCAGGCCGCGCAGGGTCTCGGCGATGTGCGTGCCGTCCACGTTGGAGACGAAATGGGGCCGCAGTTCCGGGTGCCAGTAGGGACGCAGGGCTTCGGTGACCATCACCGGCCCCAGGTCGGAGCCGCCGATGCCGATGTTGACGATGTCCCGGATGGGTTTGCCGGTATGCCCCCGCCAGCGGGCCTCGCGCAGGTCGCTGCTGAAGCGCCGCATCTTCTCCAGGACGGCATTGACCGCCGGCATCACATCCTCGCCATCGACAGGGATGGGCGCGTTGCTGCGGTTGCGCAGGGCGACGTGGAGCACGGCGCGGTTTTCGGTGAAGTTGATCTTCTCGCCACGGAACATCTTCTCCGTCCAGGCCGGCAGCTCCGCGGCGCGGGCCAGGTCGAGCAACAGTGACAGGGTCTTCTCCGTCACCAGGTTCTTGGAATAATCCAGCAGCAGATCGTCCAGGCACAGGGAGAAACGCCGGAAACGGTCCGGATCCGCGGCAAACAGGTCGCGCAGGTGGCAGCCCTCCATCTCCCGGCGGTGGACGGCCAGTGCCTGCCACGCGGAAGAAGCCGTGAGGGCCGACACTGCCTAGAAGGCCTCCGAGCTGACGTCGATGCCGTCCAGGTCCAGCGAATGGCGCCAGAACTGGTCCTCGCTGTCGAACAGCCGGTAGGTACCCCGCGGGCCCCAGCTCCCGGCCGGGTAGGTGTTGATGAAGTCGCGCTCCATGGACCAGACCTTGAGCACGGGATCCACCACGCGCCAGGCCCATTCCACCTCGTCGTAGCGCAGAAAGAGGGAATGATCCCCCTTCATCACGTCCAGCAGCAGTTCCTCGTAGGCATCGCCCTCCACCTCGCCACCGCTGCGATAACAGGCATCCAGGCTGATGGGGCGGGTGCGCATCTCCATGCTGCCGGGCACCTTGACCTGGATCTCCATGCGCAGGCACTCGTTGGGCTGAATGCCGATGAGCAGCCAGTTGGGCATGAAGCGTTCCAGGTGGGTGTTGCGAAAGAGATGCTGCGGGGGTTCCTTGAAACGGATGGCGATGGCGGAGCTGGCCTCGGCCATGCGCTTGCCGGTGCGCAGATAGAAGGGTACGCCGCGCCAGCGCCAGTTGTCGATATACAGCTTGAGGGCGGCATAGGTCTCGGTGATGCTGTCCTCGGGCACGCCTTCTTCCTCCAGATAACCGGGCACCGGCCTGCCGTCGATGGTGCCGCGGGCGTACTGGCCCCGGAAGGCATGGGCATGGACGGCGTTCTGGGTGATGGGGCGGATGGATTTCAGCACCTTGACCTTCTCGTCGCGCAGGGATTCGGCGTCCATGCCCGCCGGGGGCTCCATGGCCACCAGGGTCAGCAACTGCATGAGATGACTCTGCAGCATGTCGCGCAGGGCGCCGGCGCCATCGTAATAATCGGCACGCCCCTCGATGCCGCGGGTCTCTGAATGGGTGATCTGCACGTGGTCCACATAGTTGCGGTTCCACAGCGGCTCCATGAGGAGATTGGCAAACCGGAAGACCAGGATATTCTGTACCGTGCCCTTGCCCAGGTAGTGGTCGATACGGTAGATCTGTTCTTCCGTGAGATGCTTGAGAAAGCCCCGCTGCAGGGCCTGCGCACTCAGCAGGTCATAACCAAAGGGCTTCTCGATCACCGTGCGGCGCCAGCCATGGGTTTCCTGGAGCAGGCCCACCTCGCCGAGGTGTTCCGTCACCGGGCCAAAATCCGCCGGACGGATGGCCATGTAGAAAACCACGTTGCCTGGATGGGACTCCCCTTCCAGCGCCTGGCGCAGGCGCTGGAAGGCCTGGGGATCGGTCAAGTCACCCTGAAAATAATGAAGGCGCTGGCAGAAGCGCTGATAGGTGGTCTCCTCGATGGCCTCGCCATATTTTTCCCGCAACATTTCCGAGACTTCGTCCACCCACTTGTCGCGATCCCAGGGTCTGCGGGCGAAGGCGAGAATGGTCATGCCGTCGGGCAGGCGGCCCTCACGCTCCAGGGAGTAGAGCGCCGGCATGAGCTTGATGCGCGACAGGTTGCCCGTGGCGCCGAAAATAACCAGGGTGCAGGGATCCATCAGCCGGATTCCCCCTCGGCACGCTTCACTTCATGCCCGCCAAAGGCATTGCGCATCATGGCCAGCACCCGGTTGGTATAGCCTTCCTTGTCCTGGCTGTCGAAACGCATCTGCAGCGCCATGCTGATCACCGGCGCGGCAATGCCCCGTTCCACGGCCTCCAGCACGGTCCAGCGCCCCTCGCCGGAATCCGCCACGAAGGGTGCCACGTCCCGCAGGCTCTGATCCTCCTTGAGGGCGGCAGCGGTAAGATCCAGCAGCCAGCTCCGCACCACCGAGCCATGCCGCCACAGCTCCGCAATCTGCGCCAGATCCAGCGGCATGGCCTCCTTGTTGTGGAGCAGGGCAAAGCCCTCGGCCAGGGCCTGCATCATGCCGTACTCGATGCCATTGTGGATCATCTTGGTGAAGTGACCGGCACCCGGCGGTCCCACATGGGCCCAGCCGCGGTCGGGCGCCGGGGCGAGGGCCTCGATGACAGGGCGAATGACCTCGATATGGCGCTTCTCCCCACCCAGCATGAGACAATAACCTTCTTCCAGCCCCCACACGCCGCCCGATGTGCCGGCATCGATGAAACCGATGCCCGACTGGGCCAGGATGGCAAAATTGCGCTGACTGTCGTGGTAATTGGAGTTGCCGCCATCCACCACGATGTCGCCGGTGGACAGGCGCCGCTCCAGCTCTTTGATCACCTTCTCCGTCGGCTTGCCGCTGGGCACCATCACCCATACGATCTTGGGATCCTCCAGCTTCTTGAGCGCGCCGACGAGCGTGGGCGCAGGGATCATTCCCGTCTCGTCTGCCAGGGCCTTGCGGGCTTCGGCATCGGGCGCATAGCCCACCACTTCGATGCCGGCACGGCGCAGGCGCCGCACCATGTTGCCGCCCATCCGGCCCAGCCCTATCATTGCCAGTCTCATATGACGTGTTTCCCCTTATGCAATACCGTATAATGTGGGCCTCGTGGCCGCATGCCTTTGAATGTCTTCCGGCGGTTTGAATGCGCCCTTGCAGCGCAGGCAAGGGTAGTATAGTACTGTGAATAAAGCCAATAAAAAACAATACACTTGAAACTGTTATCGACATACGCCGCCAATTCGTTAAACCCGCCGCCACCGCCTTTTCCCCGTGGTTCTGAGACCCGCGTCAGGGTGTCCGCCGGCCTGGCGGAGGTCTGCGCGCCGTGAGCCTGCGCAACATTCTCTATGTCACCAGCGAGGCCCATCCGCTGGTCAAGACCGGCGGGCTGGCCGACGTTGCCGGCAGCCTGCCGCCTGCGATCCGCTCCCTGCGCCGCGACATCCGCCTCATCCTCCCTGCCTATCGCAGTGCCATCGCGAATGCGGGACGCCTGCAGGAGAAAAGCCGCTTTTCGGTCCACGGCTTCGACACCACGGTGGGTATCCTGGAGGGGCGACTGCCGGGCAGCCGCGTGGTGGTCTGGCTGGTGGACTCGCCCCCGCATTTCGACCGGCCGGGCGGACCCTACGCCGACGAACAGGGGCGCGACTGGCCCGACAATGCGCAGCGCTTTACCGTCTTCGCCCGCACCGTGGAGAAGATCGCCTGGGATGAAGCGGGCCTGGACTGGCGGCCGGACGTGGTTCATTGCAACGACTGGCAAAGCGGCCTGGTACCGGCCCTGCTGACTCAACGCCGGCAACGCCCGGCCACGGTCTTCACGATTCACAACCTGGCCTACCAGGGGTTGTTCTCCTGGGAAACCTTCCAGACCCTGCACCTGCCCCAGACCCTGTGGTCCATGCATGCCATGGAGTTCTACGGCCAGTTTTCCTTCATCAAGGGCGGTATCGTGTTCGCCGACATGATCAATACCGTCAGCCCCAACTACGCCCGGGAGATCACCACGCCGGCATTCGGCTGCGGCCTGGAAGAACTATTGAAGAGCCGCAGTGACCGGCTGACGGGTATCCTCAACGGCGCCGACTACAGCCAGTGGAACCCCGCCCGGGACCCCTACCTCAAGAAGACCTACAATGCCTACAGCATCGAACGCAAGGCAGAGAACAAGGCCGACCTGCAGGCCCGGTTCCGGCTGCCCTGCGAGCCGCAGACACCGCTCATCGGCCTCATCGGCCGTCTCGTGGAACAGAAAGGCTTCGACCTGCTGCTGGCCATCCTGCCCCAGCTCCTCCAGCGTGACGTGCAGGTCGTGATCCTGGGCAGCGGCGACAAGTCCCTCGAAGACCGTCTCAAGCATGCCACCCTGACCTATCCCCGCCAGGTGGCGGCCCACATCGGCTACGACGAGGCGCTGGCCCACCGCATCGAGGGGGGCGCCGACATGTTCCTCATGCCCTCGCGCTACGAGCCCTGCGGCCTCAATCAGATCTACAGCCTGCGCTACGGCACCCTGCCCATCGTGCGGCGCACCGGCGGCCTGGCCAACACGGTGATCGACGCCAATGAAAAGAATATCGCCAGCCGTACCGCCACCGGCATCGTCTTCGACGACGCCACCCCGCAGGCCCTCCTGGATGCCGTCGATCGCGCGCTGGCCCTCTATCGGCAACCACGGCTGTGGAAAAAGGTCATCTTCAATGCCATGCAGCAGGACTTCAGCTGGCGCCGCAGCGCCCGCCAGTACCTTGCCCTGTATCAACGCGCACAAAGCGTAATCAAAGAAACGGCATAGGCAGCACCTGCGCGGGAATCCCGCACATTCGCGCCAGGGGCGGCGCTGCTGCAGTCCCTGGCCGCGAGCAGGCGCTGGTCAGCAGCGAAAGAACCGCTGCCGGTAATAACACAGCTCCTCGATGGAATCGCGGATATCGTCCAGGGCCAGATGACGCGATTCCTTCTGCATCCCTTCGTAGACCTCGGGGGCCCAGCGGCGGGCCAGCTCCTTGACCGTGCTCACGTCCAGATTGCGGTAGTGGAAATAGGCCTCCAGCGCCGGCATCCAGCGGGCGAGGAAACGCCGGTCCTGGCAGATGCTGTTGCCGCACATGGGCGAGGCCCCCTGGGGCACGTGAAGACGCAGGAATTCCAGGGTCAGGCGCTCCGCCTCCGCCTCGTCGCAGCGGCTGGCGCGCACGCGTCCGGTGAGACCGGACTGGCCGTGCTGGCGTGTACACCATTCATCCATGGCATCCAGCACGGCATCGCTCTGGTGGATGGCAATGACCGGTCCCTCGGCGAGGACGTTCAACCGGCTGTCGGTGACGATGGTGGCGATTTCAAGGATGCGGTCGCGCGCCGGATCCAGCCCGGTCATTTCCAGGTCGATCCAGATGAGATTGTCGGGGTCCTGACTCATGAACTGTGGTCTCTCCTGTCCGGCCGGCGGCCCCCGGGCGGCGCTGCGGGCGGATATCCTGTACACTTTCTGTCACCGCCAGGCGGTCACCGCCCGGCCGTCACCGTAGGCATCTTATTACAGGCAAGGGCACAATGCACCCGGTGGACTCATGAACGGCTTCAGCTATCTGTTTCTGCTCGCGCTCGCCATTGCGGTCATGACCCAGTTGTGGCTGGCACGGCGCCACATCGCCCATGTCCTCGCCCATCGCCACCGGGTGCCGCGCCCCTTCGACCAGCGCATCACTCTGGAAGCCCACCAGAAGGCCGCCGCTTATGCCACGGCGCGGACCCGTTTCGAAATCGCCTCACTGCTCTATCACAGCCTGCTGCTCCTGGCATGGACCCTGGGCGGTGGACTCCAGGCGCTGGATCAGGCCTGGCGGCACATGGGCTGGGAAGGCATCGTCCTCGGCGTGGCGGTAATGCTCAGCGTGCTCCTGATCACGGCCCTGCTGGACCTGCCCCTGAAGATCTACCACACCTTCGTCACGGAACAACGCTTCGGCTTCAACCAGACCTCCCCCGGCCTCTTCGCCGCCGACCTGGTCCGGGAGACCCTTCTGACCCTGGTCATCGCCACGCCCCTGCTGGCACTCGTCCTCTGGCTCATGGCCGCCGGCAACGATCCGGAACAGATCCGTCCCTTGTGGTGGCTGTATGTCTGGCTGGCCTGGAATGCCTTCACCCTGCTCATGCTGTGGCTGTACCCGGCCTTCATCGCCCCGTTGTTCAACCGTTTCACGCCGCTGGAGAACGAGACCCTCAGGGCCCGCATCACCGCCCTGCTGCACCGTGCCGGCTTCACCGCCAGCGGCATCTATGTCATGGACGGATCGCGACGTTCCGCCCACGGCAACGCCTATTTCACGGGCCTGGGCCGCCACAAGCGCATCGTCTTCTACGATACCCTGCTGAAGAGCCTGGTGCCGGACGAGGTCGAGGCGGTCCTGGCCCACGAGCTGGGCCATTTCAAGCGCCGGCATGTCCACAAGCGCCTCGCCGGCATGGCGGCGCTGTCCCTGGCCGGCCTGCTGATCCTGGATGCCCTGCTGGGACAGGCATGGTTCTACGAGGGCCTGGGCGTCTCCCAGCCCGCGCCCCACCTGGCCCTCCTGCTGTTCATGTTCGCGGGACCGGTGTTCGGTTTCTTCGTCTCGCCGCTGCTGCTGTATTTCAGCCGGCGCCAGGAATACGAGGCCGACGACTTCGCCGCGCGGCAGGCCTCCGCCACCGCGCTGGTGCGCGCCCTGGTGAAACTGTACGAGGACAACGCCGCCACCCTCACCCCCGACCCCCTGTACTCCGCCTTCCACGACAGCCACCCCCCCGCGGCCCAGCGCATCGCGCACCTGCTGGAGCTGGCCGTGCGCCACGATGCGGTACCGGCACCCTCCCCTCCCGCCTCGTGAACGGGCGCATGAGGAAGAAAAAAAACCGGCCGAAGCCGGCTGCCCCGACGGTTGCGAACGCTGCGGGCACGGCGGAAAAACAGGCCCGCGAAGGACTCGTCATCGCCCGCCACGGCGCTCACGCCACGATCGAGGACAAAGAGGGCCGTCTCCACGAATGCATCACCCGCAGGAACAGCGGCCCCATCGTATGCGGCGACCGGGTCCTCTGGCATCCGGCCCGCACCGGCTACGGGGTGGTCGTGGCGCACCTGCCGCGCCGCGCCCTGCTCTCCCGCCCCGATCCACGCGGCCGCCCGAGACCCCTCTGTGCCAACGTGGACCACCTTGTGATCGTCAATGCCCCCTCCCCTGCGGCGCAGCCGCCTCTCAATCTCGACCTCCTGGACCGTTACCTGGTGGCGGCGGAGCTCAACGGCATCCAGGCCCTGATCCTGGTGAACAAGATCGACGAAGCGGACGAGGCCCTGCAAGCTGCCCTGAGGGCGGCGCTGGACTGCTACCGCGCCATGGATTACCCCTGCCTGTTCACCAGTGCCGTGAAGGGCACCGGCATGGCGGCACTGCAGACGCGTCTGGGCGGACATACCTCGGTCCTGGTGGGCGAGTCGGGCGTGGGCAAGTCATCACTGATCAAGGCATTGCTGCCTGACCTGGATATCCGCGTCGGGGCCATCTCGGCCGTCAGCGGCAAGGGGCGTCACACCACCACCACGACCACCCTCTATCACCTGCCCGGAGGAGGTGATCTCATCGACTCACCGGGCGTGCGTGACTTCGCCCTGTGGCACGTGGATGCCGCGGCACTGGCACACGGCTTTCGCGATTTCCGCCCCTGGGCGACGCAGTGCCGGTTCCGCAATTGCCGTCACGCGGGCGAAGCGGGCTGCGCCGTGGCCGCGGCGGCGGCGCAAGGGTCAATCCATCCCCGGCGCCTCACCAGCTACCGACGGATCCTTGCGACACTCGGACAATGAGGGGGAGCATTCAACCGGCGTTGCCGCCGCGGTCCGCCTGGCCGATGCTGTCGATATTCACCACGTGGAGCATGTCCGACAGTTCCTCGCTGTTCTCCAGCACATCCGCCAGGGTATAGCCGTCCAACACCTCCATGAAACGTCGGGTCGCCTTGTGCAGGGCGCCCTTGAGCTTGCAGATGGGCGTGATGGGACAGCCGCTGCCTGCGACGTCGAAGCACTCCACCAGGTTGAAATTCCCCTCGGTGTGGCGCACCACGTCGCCGATATTGATGTCCTCGGCGCGCCGCGCCAGCCGCATGCCACCGCCCTTGCCGCGACTGGTGCGAATAAAGCCGTGACCCGCCAGGTTGTGCACCACCTTGACCAGGTGATTGCGGGAAATGCCGTAGTGATCGGCGATCTCGGAAATGGTGGACAACTGCTCACCCTTGAGCCCCAGATAGACCAGGACCCGCAGGGAATAGTCGGTGTAGAGGGTCAGCTGCATAGCGGCTCCGCTCGCCTGGCAACCTCGATTCAAAGTTGCATTTGAACTATATCATTAACGACCGGGCTGCCGGAAGCTTTACCGTCGGTCTGTAATGGATCAGGGAGAAGGTGGCACTGCCTCGGGCGGCTCCACCAGCAGGGCGCCGGTGATGACCATGAGGGCGCGCACCACCAGAATGCCCCGGCCCTGCGCACGGTGGTCGGCGCGCGCCGTCTCGTCGCCGGCAAGCAGGCGCCGTCCCAGCTTGACCTGGAAGACGTACAGCGTATAGAGGGTGATGACCAGGATCAGGTGCATCCAGATGAGAAAGGAGAAGATTTCCTCGTTCTCGAACAGGCGCCGGATCCAGTCCTTGGTGAGATAGAGATAGACAGGGAAGAAAATGTCGATGACCACGATGGTGGCCATCACCGGCACGTGAAAGCGGCGCAGGCGGGCGCGATAGACCGCCGCCACCATCAGGAGATAGGTCACTGCCACGAACAACACGGTTCCTGCCGTAAACATGTCTCACCTGCCCGTATGAGGTTGTGGAACGAATTTCAACACGCTGCCGCGGCGATGGGCGAGCAGATAGAGTTCGCCCGCCTCATCCTCGCCGAAAGAACTGATATTGTAGCGCGTGGCCAGCAACAGGTCCTGCCGGGCGACACGCCGGCCGTCGTAACGCAAGGCCCAGACCCGCCCCTTGACGTAATCGCCGTAGACATAGGCTCCGCACAGGCCGGGCAAGGCCCGTCCCCGGTAGACATACCCCCCGGTGATGGCAAAACCCGCCGGATGCTCATAGGTGAAAATGGGCGGCTCCAGGCCTTGCCTGGGACAGTCGTCGCCGCCGTCGGCACAGCGATCCCCTTCCATGATGTCCCAGCCATAATTGCCACCGCGCCGGATCACGTCAATCTCCTCCACGCGGTCCTGGCCCACGTCTGCGAGATACAGGCGGCCATTGGCACGATCGAAGGAAAAGCGCCAGGGATTGCGCAGTCCATAGGCCCAGATCTCGGGCCGGTGCCCCTTGCGCCCGACGAAGGGATTGTCCGGCGGCACGACATAGCCCGTGCCGCCCCCCCTCACGTCGATGCGCAACAACGCCCCCAGCAGGGTATCGGTGTCCTGGCCATGACCGAAAGGGTCGTTGGCCGCGCCGCCGTCGCCCAGGCCGATGTACAGAAAGCCGTCGGGGCCGAAGGCAAGATGGCCGCCGTTGTGGTTGGGAAAGGGCTGACGCACCTGCAGAATGACTTCCTCGCTGCCACGGTCGGCCCGCAGGGGTGAAACGGTGCGAAAGCGGCTGACCACCGTCCACAGCCCCAGGCCGCGGCGCTGGGTATAATTGACATAGAACAGGCCGTTCTCCCGGAAACGGGGGTCGAAGGCCAGGCCCAGCAGACCCCGCTCGCCGCCGCTGCTCACCCGCCCGCGGATGTCCAGAAAGGGTTCGGCCCGCAGGCGGCCGTTCTCGATGACGCGCACCACGCCGCCCTGCTCCACCACGTAGAGGCGGCCGCTGCCATCGCCGCCATGGGTCAGGAACAGGGGATCCTTCAATCCGGAGACGACTTCTTCCAGGCCCACCTGGGGGAAGGCCGCATCCGGGGCCGGCTCCTTGCAGGCGGCCGCGGCGGCCAGGCCGGACACCAGGGCGAGGATCGAGCCGGCAAGTGCCCATCCGAGCCGGAACAGGGAAACGGGCAACAGGAACGAATTTGCGCGCATGGGCTGCCTTCTCCCTGGCCGCCGCCGCGATCAGATATCCCGCCGGCCGCTGATGGCGTGGGAGAGGGTGCCCGCGTCGAGGTATTCCAGCTCGCCACCGAACGGGACGCCACAGGCGATGCGGCTGGCACGGATGCCCCGCGCCCGGGCCAGCTCGGCGATGTAATGCGCCGTGGCCTCGCCTTCCACCGTGGGATTGGTGGCGAGAATGACTTCGTCGATCCCCCCGGCATCGAGACGCTGCGCCAGCGCGTCCAGGCCGATTTCCTCGGGACCGATGCCGTCCAGGGGCGAAAGATGCCCCATGAGCACGAAATAGAGGCCGCGGTAACTGGTGGACTGTTCCACGGCACTCACATCGCTGGGGCTCTCCACGATACAGAGCTGGCTGCGCTCCCGACGCGGGTCGGCGCACAGGCTGCAGGTCTCCGTCTCGCACAAGGTGCGGCATTCCCGGCAATGCCCGATCCCCTCGGCGGCCTCCTGCAGCGCCCGCGCGAGGCGCCGGGCACCTTCCCGGTCCCGCTCCAGCAGATGATAGGTCATGCGCTGGGCGCTCTTGGGACCCACGCCGGGCAGGCAGCGGAAGGCCTCGACGAGCTGGCGTATGAGGGCGCTGTGGGACATGGTGTGTCTGATTCAGAAAGGCAACTTGAACCCTGGCGGCATGGGCAGGCCGCTGGTCACGCTGGCCATCTTTTCCTTGGTTTCGCTCTCCACCTTGCGCACCGCATCGTTGACCGCCGCCGCCACGAGGTCTTCCAGCATCTCCTTGTCGTCCTGCAGCAGGCTGTCGTCGATCTGCACGCGGCGCACGTCGTGGCGCCCCGTCATCACCACCTGCACCAGCCCGCCACCCGCCTGGCCGGTGACTTCCAGGCTGGCGATCTCCTCCTGGATCTTCTGCATGTCCTCCTGCATCTTCTGGGCCTGTTTCATCAGATTTCCCAAACCACCTTTCATGGGATGTCTCCTCTGCAAAAAGTTTCGTTCAATCCAGCTCCAGTCAGTCCAGGGGCTGAACGGTCTCCGGCACGATCGCGGCATCGAAGGTCTCGCGCAGGCGCTTCACCCCCTCGTCGTTTTCGATCGCCTCCACCGCGGCCGCCAGGCGGTCCTGCCGGATCCGCGCCCGCCGTGCCGCCGGGGTCTCCTCCGCCGGGGTCTCGACGTCGATTTCGAGCTGCACGTCGCGCCCGAAACGGCGCGCCAGGGCCTGCGCCAGTTGTGCCCGACGGCGCTCGCTGAGAAGATGGGCATGGGCCGCATCCAATACCAGGCGCAGGCGCCCCTCGTCACGCGCTTCGAGCACGCAGTGGCTCGCCATCTCCCGCGCCAGGCCATTGAGTTCGAGTCCCGCGAGAATCGTCTCCCAGCTCTCCGGCCGCTCGTCCACCCCACCGTCCTCACCGCCACCGCCGGACGGGGCATCCGGCCCGGCCGCTGATGCGGCACCGGACGAGGTCCTCGACGCTGCCCTGCCGCCAGCCCGGGCACCTCCTGGCGCCGGCGATGCATCGCTTCCCCCGGTATCGACATGATGGACATGGGCAGGGACCGCCGTATCGGAGCTTGCGGGACGGAAGGCCAGCATGCGCAACAGGGTCATCTCGAAGCCGCCCCGGGCGTCGGGCACATGGGGCAGGTCGCGCCGGCCCATGACGGCGATCTGGTAGTGGAGCTGGACCTCTTCCGGCGCCATCCGCCGGGCCAGGGCCAGCACCTGTTCCCGGTCCCCTGCCTCGTCGTCCACCGCATCCGGCACCACCTGGGCCAGGGCGATGCGCTGCAGGGCGCTGATGAGGGCGTCCAGCAGGCCGCCGAAATCGACGGCGTGTTCCGCCGCCCGGGCCGCCACGGCCAGCAGCGCCGCGCCATCACCTTCGGCCAGGGCACTGAGCAGGGCAGAGACATGATCCTGATCCACGGTGCCCAGCATGGCGCGCACCTCCGCCTCCCGCACCGCGCCACCACCATAGGCGATGGCCTGGTCCAGCAGGCTGAGGGCATCGCGCAGGCTGCCGTCGGCGGCCCGGGCGATGAGCGTCAGGGCCGCGGATTCGGCATCGATCCCCTCACCCTCCAGCACCCGGGCCAGGTGATCACGGATCTGCGCCAGGGCGAGGCGCTTGAGATTGAACTGCAGGCAGCGCGACAGGATGGTGACCGGCAGACGCTGAGGATCGGTGGTGGCGAGGAGGAATTTCACATGGGGAGGGGGTTCCTCCAGGGTCTTCAGCAGGGCATTGAAACTGTGCTTGGAAAGCATATGCACCTCGTCGATGAGGTACACCTTGTAACGCCCGCGGACAGGCGCGTATTGCACGTTCTCCAGCAGCTCCCGCGTATCCTCCACCTTGGTGCGCGATGCCGCGTCCACCTCGATGAGGTCCACGAAACGCCCCTCGTCGATCTCCCTGCAGGCGCCGCACCGGCCGCACGGACGGGAACTCACGCCGGTCTCGCAATTGAGCGACTTGGCGAGGATGCGGGCGATGGTGGTCTTGCCCACGCCCCGGGTGCCCGTGAACAGGAAGGCATGGTGCAGCCGGTCGTTGTCCAGGGCATTGATGAGCGCGCGCAGGACATGCGCCTGCCCCACCATCTCGGTGAAATCGCGAGGCCGCCACTTGCGCGCCAGGACCTGATAGCTCATGAGAAAACGTCCGCTCCACCCAGAGGAAGAAGGAAGGGGGTTATTATGGCAAAAAAACGCGCCTTCCGTCACAGGCGGGACACTCGGAAAAACCTGCGGACCGACGCAGAAAAATGGAGGCGACCTGCACCCGCCGCACCCCGGCACACGACTTCGCTGCTACCGCTGCTCCCTTCCGGGCCTGACGGGGTTTACAGCTGATCGTTGCGGGGGGACCGGCACAGGCCACCATTGACCGGCACGCCCGCCGAATGGATTCTCATGCTTCCCTTCTGACTGATCCCGTTTCCATCCTGGCAGGCCGTGGCATCTTACCACCATCCTGCGTCCCGGTAAAAATCTGACAGAAGCAACGGGATAACACGGGATAACAACAAAGATGCTGTGCCAGCTATTTGAATGTTGAATGATCAGCACACTTTCACCCTCAAGGCCATGCTCATCGGCTTGGGATACCACCGCTTTGCCTTCCGCAACCCACATGCAACCCTTGCAAGCCCCTTTAATCATCTCCCTGGGAGATACCATGATACCAAGCTTATTGAAAAAGCCAGTTTCCAATCCTATAATTGAACTCAATTTCCCATAAAATCAGTATAATATGTGATATTCATAACGTAATTCAACACAACAGAATCTGGTACGACAGGTGTCATCGCCCTGACTCCATTCTCTTCTGCTCTGACGTGATAATCGCCAGTGGCAGGAACAACGAGTCAACTGCTGCAGGGAACGGTCAGAGCCAGAATCACAAGTGAATACCAGTTACCAGCGGCCTTGAGAGCCCTGTCCATTCCTGCACTGATGCATATCCTTTCGACCTTGAGCTTGAATACACGACTGGAGGTATGACGCATATGACTGCACACAAAAACAAAAAAACCAAGTTCCTGAGATCCTTCATCTTCCCGACCGTTTTTGCCCTGCCATTGATTGGTTGTGACGGTGGCGGAGGCAACGGAGGAGACAACAATGCGGGCAGCATACCCAACAATGGTCTGGTTGCCATCACCACCGACAATGCGGAAACCGTGGCAAATGCAGCCCTGGTCACCATGGATGCTTCTCTTGAAACAGCAACGCAATCCAGCAGCACTGCCCTGGGTGTACAGATGGCACGACCAGGCCGGTTTGGCCTGTTGGCCTTCGCCATGTCCCAGCTGCAATGGTTCAACATGGAAACAGGCGGCGCTCTGCCCTCCATAGCCATCGGCACCTTGCCCGAAAACAACGTCAATTGTTCCTCTTCAGGCACAGCCACCGTCCATCTCACGGATTCGGACAATAGCCAGGGAGTATCTGCCGGTGACAATATCGCCATCTCCTTTATTGACTGCCAGAACACGGGGGATCAATACCGCATAACAGGCGGCCTGACCATGGAAGTGAAAAGCTTCCAAGGCGCCTTCTCGGACAACAACTGGCAAATCTCCTTCAGCCTCAGCATGAGCAATCTGAGCGCCACAGACAGCGATGGCAACATCGTCTCACTCGACGGCGGCTTCACGCTCGAGATCGGGACCATGGACGGGGTCGTCTTCAACGGTATCCTGTCTGGCGACGCACTCACCCTCAGCATCAACGGCTCCACTCATACGCTCAGTAATTTCCGCTTCGAGTCGAGCAACAACGAAAGCAACAATTCATATGAAATCGATGCCAGTGGAACGGTCAGCAGCAATGAGCTGGGAGGCAGCGTCGAGTTTGAGACCATTGCGACTTTCAGTGGCATTGATCCCGGCTATCCTACCTCGGGCGCCATGGTAATCACGGGTGCGAACAACAGCAATGTCACTCTGACTGCTCAAAGCGACGGCATTAACGTCCAGATCGACATCGATACAGATGGCGACGACACTCCAGACGAAACCTACCTCATGGAATGGAGCCTCCTCTGGAGCTGACGTTCGCCTGGAATATCAAGCGAATGCCGCCGACGGCCACCGGGTCAGCGGCATCCTTGGCCCGCTAGCCGGCTACCAGCGAACGCCTGTGATAATACCAAGCCGCGAGGGCGGCGCCGATCCCGTTCAGCAACAGGTCCGCCCCGTTGGCCAGGCGACCCGGCACGAAGCTCTGGTGGATCTCGTCCGCCACGCCATAGGCCAGCGTCAATGCAAAGGCGAGCCATGCAAGCCGGCCGGGCGACAGTCCCCACGGACGCAGGGCCAGGCACCACAACCAGGCCAGCCCCGCGAACACCGGCACGTGGAGCAGGTTCTGCACATCGGGCGGCACCCACAGAAACACCCGCATCACCCCCGTTTCATGCGGATCGATCTCGCCGGGAATGGATGAGAGCATGAAGATTGCCGCCATGTAGGCCAGTGGCAACAGCAATGGCCCCAGCCGGCGCAGGCGTGGAGGAACGATCTCCGACGCTGACTTGCCCGTGCTCATACCATTGTGAACTCCAGATCCATGCCTCGTGGACAGATATGCCTCCCCGCGCTAGTGTAGTGTTTTCACCACGCCATTGCACAACTGGAACCAATCGGGATGAATATTGAACGGGCGATCCTGGCCGGCGGCTGTTTCTGGGGGATGCAGGCCCTGCTGCGCCGCTTGCCCGGTGTGGTACGCACGCGGGTGGGATACACCGGCGGCACCCTGCCTCACCCCACCTATGCCTGTCACGACGGTCATGCCGAGGCAGTGGAAGTCGAATTCGACAGGGACCTGCTCGCCTACCGCGATCTGCTCGCCTTTTTCTTTCGCATCCATGACCCCACCACGCCCGACCGCCAGGGCAACGACGTGGGGCCGTCCTACCGCTCCGAGATCTTCTATCTGGACGAGCAGCAGCGAAAAACGGCCGAGGCCCTTGTCGCCGCCATCGAGGCCAGCGGCCGCTGGCCCGGACCGGTGGTGACCCGCATCACACCCGCCGGGACTTTCTGGGAGGCCGAGCCGGAGCACCAGGATTACCTGGAACGCCATCCCGGCGGCTATACCTGCCACTATGTGCGGGCTGAATGGGTCCTGCCAGACGACGACGTGTCGTCCGTCGGGTAACCGCCGCCAGGGGATACCTTGGACCATTCGGGCAGGGTTGCCCTGTCCGTGGGATCTGCCGGCACCGCGGTCACGACATAACGCAGCGATCCACCGGGACGCACGGCATCGAAGGGATAGCAGGTGGCCAGCAACATCAGGCCCGGCCCCTCGTGACGCCGGGGAATGCGGACCTTGCGGGCATCCACCACCTGCGCACCCCGGACGCGATATCGAAACACGCCGTTCACGGTCTCGAGACGCAGCAGATCGCCTGGCCGCAGGTCCTTGAGAAAGGCGAAATGCGTATCGCGGTGACCACTCACCAGGGCAATCCCCGCACCGCCGGGCGCGGCACTGGCGAGTGCGTGTCCCGGGCCGAAGGCCAGGGTTCGGCCATCGTCTCCCGCCAGAATGATGCGCTCGATGCCCAGGCGTTCCACCGTGATCCGGGCCACCGGATGGGTATCGGACCATGGCCAGGGACGGGGAAGCACCTCCCCGTCGAGGGCCGCCGACCAGGCCCGCTCCAGGAGATACTGGGCCAGCACCGCCTTGGCCTGGATCCAGGCACCCTGGCCGAACTGGAGCAAGGCCAGCATGGCCAGCGGTGCCGTCCATGCAAGCCGGCGCCGGGACCACGCTTTCATGGCGCCCCTCCGCAACGCCCCGGACGCAGAACATGCAACATCAGCGCCAGCAGCGCCAGGGACAAACCCAGCACCAAGTGCAGCCGTGATGCAGTGGCCGTCTGGGGGAGACCCACACCCGTGCCCGTCCAGCCCTGGGGCAGCAAGGCGGGGACGCCGCCCGTCTTCAAGACCGCGCCGGCACGCGCCGGGGTCACGTCCACGGCAACGAAACTGGTGAAGCGGCTCATGATCCCGTGGCGGAGGGAGAAGGCGACGATCTCGCGGCGCAGGCGCTGGCGTTCATCCGGCTCGCCTGCCTCATGGTAACGGGACATGAGCGAGGCCAGGCGGGCGCGCGCCCAGGCCAGACGAATGCCCTGCGCCGCACGTGCCGATGTCAGCGACACCTCCTTGGACCAGGCCGTCTCGCCGAAACGGCCCTCGATGTTCAGCCGCTCCGTCACCCCGCCACTCTGCGCATCCTCGCGCAGGGTCAACGTGATCACCTCGCCGCGATAGAGGTCCGGTACCGGGCGGGGCAGGATCCCGGTACCTGCGCCCGTTCCGTGAACAGCGATGTCGACAAAGGCGGGCTGCGACAGGCGTGCCAGGAGGGCCGCCACCTTGTCCCGCACCTCGCTCCTGTCACCGATGAAAGTGGGCGTCCCCCGCCCAATGACCGCCGCCCGGCGCATGAAATAACCGTTGGGGGCCGAGCCGATACCCACGGGAAAGAGACGCGCCCGTCCCAGGCGCTGGCGGATGACGCCGAACAGCTCGGCTTCGTTGCCCACCGCGCCATCCGTGATGAACACCACCTGGCGCAGGCGTTGCGGAGGGGACTGCGTGGCCAGGGCATAGGCCAGCGCCGGTCGCATGTCGGTCCCCCCTTCGGCCTTCAAGCCCCCGATGAAAGCCAGGGCGCGGGCCAGGGTGGTGGTGGAGACAGGGCGGACGTCAGGAAACAGCGTGGTCACCACGTCGTTGAAGGCGATCACGTTGAAGCGCGCCTCCGGTCCCAGGCGTTCCAGCGCCATCACCAGCGCTGCCTGGGCCTGTTCCAGCGACTTCCCCGCCATGGAGCCCGAGGTATCAACGACGAAGACGAGATCCCGGGGCGGTACCTGCTGGCCGGCGGCGGACAGGTCCGGTGGATAGAGCACCAGCAAGGTGTAGGTTTCATCGCCCACCCGCTCCCGGAACACCGCCGGTTCGGGGCGCGGTCCCAGTACGGGACGCCAGCGCAGGAGGAAATCGCGATGGGCGGGCACCGCCTCGTCGGCGAGGATCACCCGGTGACGATGGCGTGCCACCGGCTCGACGGTCACGGCATGATAGGCACTGTCGATCCCCGTCACTGCGATCCCCGCGTCCAGGTCCACCTCGATGCGTACCGGATTGGCCGGGGCGACCTCCATGCCCGGCACCTCCCCCGCGCGGGTAGAGTAGGGCGGCAGCGAGCGTACGGTGTCCGTTGCCGTCGCCGCAGCGGCGGGCGGCAGGTAACGGGGCGCGACCACGAGGGGGAAACGCAGACTGTACGTTCCGTCACGCAGCGCGATCCGTTGCTGGTAGGAGAGCACCGCGGTGATTTCCTCCCCCGGACCCAGGTTGGCCAGGGCCACGGAAAAGACATTGGGCCGGCCCTGCTCCAGCAAGGCGGTACGGCGGCCCGTATTGCGTCCTGCCTCGTAGCGCGCCCGGGCTTCCTTCCGCGGCAGGAGCCGGCCCTCGATCTCGCGCTGCCCCACCCGAAGGCGAAAGCGTGTCACCGCGGCATCTGCCGGCAAGGGAAACACATACATGCCCTCGCCCCAGTCGCTGCCCGGGTTGCGGAAACGCTGCACGACCTCGACCTGCGCCAGCGGTCCCGTGATCCGGATGCGCACGTCCGTGCCCAGAGACCAGGCCTGGACGTGGCCGCCGTCGGGCAGGCGCAACCAGACCGCGCCCCGCGTCGCCATGTCCTGCGGTGCCGGGATGGCCCAGGCGACCGCTGTCACGAGGGCCAGCAGGCATCCCGACAGGCACACTGCCCACCTGGGCGTCCGAAAACCTGCGCGGAGGATGCACGCTGCCCGAATCATGCTCACCCCGCCCCATCGTTCTTCGCTCTGACACGACATGTCTTGCGCCCTCCCTCCGTTTCTTTCCTTTGTCTTTGTGGCCTTTGTCTTTGTGGCCCTTGTCTTTGGCCCAGCGCCGCCTTCCCTGGCGGGGAGACTCGTCCTGAACGCGCCGGTTGACCGCAACGTCCTGGATGGCGTCATTGCAGCACGCTGTCCTGGTGGGATCTTTGGCGGGCGGGTGGAGAAATGATGGAGAAAACATGGAAGCATGGCGCCGGGCCGCGACAAGCGTCGCCGAGACGCTACAATGCGGGACATGTGCAGAGACGGACAGAAAGAAGATTCGAACAGGCACGCCACCATTGCCATCGTCGAGGACGATGGCGGCCAGCGCGCCCTGTATGCCGGCAGACTGGCCGAGCACGGCTACCATGTCACGGAATATGCTGGCCGCACCGCGGCCCTGGCCGGTTTCGGCCATGCCCTGCCGGATCTCGCCCTGCTGGACATCATGCTGGGCGACGAACCCAACGGCGGATTCGAGATCGGCCGCTACCTGGCGCGTCGTGACCCGACCCTGCCCATACTCTTTCTGAGCAGCCGCGGCGACGAACTGGACCGGATCTACGGCCTGGAGATCGGCGCCTGGGATTACCAGATCAAGCCCGTATCGCTGGACTTCCTCGTGGCGCGGGTGGACTCGCTGCTGCGCATCCGGGCCAGCCGCCGGGCGCGCGCCAGGGTCGACAGCGATGCGGTCCAGGCGGCGGGGGCTTTGCGGCTGAACGCCGCCACGCTGCAGGCCTTCTGGCGAGGCGTCGATCTCGGGCTCACCCCTACCGAGTTCCAGATCCTGGACACCCTGGTGAACGGCCCCGAACTGGTCACCTACGACACGCTCATCGGGGCCACGCGTCAAGGACTGGTGGAGCAAAACACCATCAACACCCACATCCTCCACCTGCGCCGCAAGTTCCGGCGCATCGATCCCGATTTCGATGCCATCCGCACCCGGCACGGCCTGGGTTACAGCTGGACAGCGGGATGAGAAAGGACATGGCGACGGGGAGCGGTGGCCTGGGGCTTGCCGGGCGGCTCTGGCTGGTGGCCTCGATCCTGCTGGTCCTGCCCTGGCTCGGTTACCAGTACCTGGAAAACCTCAAGCGCTTTCTCCTCGACGGCCAGATCGAGGCCCAGCAGATGGCAGCCAGCGCCATCGCCACGGCCCTGCACGACCGCCCGGCGCTCTTCGATCCCTCGCAGACCTCTTTCCAGCACCTGCCGGGCGAGCGCGATCTCTATGTCCATCCCCTGGACAGGCCTGTCCAGGTGGACGGACGGGCGCTGGACTGGCAGGCCATGGACATCCCCGCGATCCGCTACGGCACCGAATACCTGCTCTGGGCCCGTGACCAGGCACCGCCGGAAGACTTCGAATTCACCCTGCGCCTGGGTGAACGGGGACGGTGGCTGTATGGTTTCGTCACCGTGCGCGACCCCGAGGTGGTGTTGCGTGACCTGCGCTACCGGCGTCTCGATCTCAGCGACCAGATCCGCCTGGAATTCGCCGACCCGGCGGGCGCGGTCCGGCGCATTGTACTGCTTCCCCATGCCACCGGCGCCGTCAGCGCCTATGACATGCGCCCCGACTGGCGCGCGCCGGTCACGGGCCGCCACCTCGCACGCCTGCGGGCCGTCTGGCGGGCGCGGCCGGACGGCTATCAACTGGAATTCCGCCTGCCCAAGCCATGGCTGGGCCCCACCCGCCAGCTGCGCCTCGCCGTCGCCGACGCCCGCGCCGGCTCGCCGCCGGAGATCGGCCACATCCTGGCCACCCTGCCCCGCCAGTATGCCGACCGCCTCAACCGCATCATCCTGCGTTCCCCCGAGCTGCAACGCATCATCGACGGCCTGCAACGCAGTCCGGCGGCCATCTGTATCGTGGACCGCTATCTTCGCGTGCGCGCCGTGAACAGCGGCTATCCCGCCAACGGCCATATCTGCCGGACCACCGACGCCCGCTCCCTGCAGCTGGTACATGCCGCCCTGGCGGGCCGCCCCGGCGTGATCGAGATCCCGGTGGGCAGCGGTCCCGAGCGACTCATCACGGCGGCTCACCCCATCCTGGGCGAGGACGAGGTGCTGGGTGCGGTGCTCTTCGAGCGATCCACGGCGGACATCCTGCAGGCACAAAAACAGACCTTCCTGAAGGTCGCCGGCATCACCGCGCTGGTCATGCTGGCCCTCATCGCCCTGCTCCTGCTCTTCAGCGCGCGGCTCACGGCCCGCGTGCGCCGCCTGCATCGCGAGCTGCTCGCGGCCATCGACGAAAACGGCCGCGTGCTGCGGGATCACCTGGACACCGAGCGCCGCGGACGAGACGATCTCGCCCATCTCGCCCAGGGCATCTCCATGCTGCTCGGCCGTCTCAAGCGCTACACCGGCTTTCTCGAAACCATCCCCCGCACCCTGCGCCACGAGATCCTCAACCCCGTCAATACCATCAGCATGACCCTGCAGCGCATGAGAAGAGACGAATTGAGATCCCCCAACGACCCTTGCCGGCGTTCACTGCTGGATGGTGCCTGGAACGCCACACGCCAGCTGCAGCACATCGTCAACGGCCTCACCGAGGCAGCTCACATCGAGGAAGCCCTGCGCGACGAGGAAATGGAAAGCTTCGACCTGGCCGAGATGCTGCAGGAATACGTGGAAAACGCCCGCCGCCTGCACCCCGGACACCGCTTCGAAATCACGACTCCGGAACGACCCCTGCCCCTGCGCGGCAACGCCCTGCGCATCGCCCAGCTCCTGGACAAGATCAAGGACAACGCGCTGGATTTCGCAAGCCCGGGCACACCCATCCGGTTCGCGCTGCAGCGCCATGGCAATCAGGCAGAGGTGAGGATCGAAAACGAGGGCCCGCCCATTCCGCCAGGCGTGCTCGAATCACTCTTCACGGGCATGACCTCCCACCGCCCCGGCAGCAGCGGCAAACCCCACCTGGGCATCGGCCTCTACATCGCCCATCGCATCGTCCAGCACCACGGCGGCAGCATCCGGATAGAGAACCGTGACGCACCCGGCGGCGTGCGCGTCACCCTCCACCTGCCTCTGTCCCTTGCACAACCCAGATTGGGGTCTTCACTAGAAAAAGTCGCAGAAAGGTAAATTCTTCCATCCTTCTCTTTTCCGCTATATTTTTAGCGATAGCACCCCCTCCACAAATAGCTGCCAGAGACTACCGAGCTGCCATGCACCACCAGGAGCATTCACGCAAACACACGCGTGACCGATAGCATGTATAACAGATTGCCTGTACACCCTTCAGCCTTTGCATGATCCTTTTTGACCCTGACAAAAGATATGACGAGTCCAGAGTCTTGTTAACCGAAACCTCCCGCATGGTCCTGCCAGCATCCACCTGCTGTCATATCGATCCGCAGTGCCGCAACACTGCTGTCCCAGGCGGCGGGGAAATCACCCTCGATGTCTGTCGGCAAACCACGACCAGCCAGCCCCTCGGCGGCGTGAATCACCCTGTCGCCGCGGGCATTGCGCACTTTGATCAGCAAGCCACCTGCTGGGGCATGGACGACCGGCACTAGCACCAACATCAGGGGATCACCCAACAGTACTACGGTCTGCACGCCCGCGAACCAGCGCTCATAAAGGCCGGCATCGAGGTACAGGCTCCCTTGAGCGATACGGACCCAATCAGCCATTGTCTTGCAGCGCCCGGACCCGCCCGGCTACCTTGCTGATCACTTTTTCCACAGCCTGTTCGACTTCGGGGCTGAGGCCAATTCCCAATTCGATAGAAGCGGCCTCGATGAGGTAGACAGTCACGTCCTCAGGAAAGTCATCACCGTAGATCCGGCGACCGGCGAAAAGCGCATGGTCCCAGCGGAAATCATGCAGGTTATAGGAGGGTGCTGGCCGGACCGCCAGCTCCTTCCCCGGGATCTCAAACACCGCACCCGGTTCCGACCCGCTGATGCAGGCATCAATCAAAATCAGCGCGCTGCTGCCGCGGGCCTGAAACATGACATCCATACCACCCGTTCCGGCGTCGAATATACGGATATTCATCGGCAAGCTGTTACTTAGCAGGGCTTGCAGGCGTTGTACAACAGCCACGCCCGCCCCGTCATCACGCCGGTTGGAATTGCCACAACCAATGATAGTCAACATCAATACATCATGCTGAACCCAGCCGTTCAGAACTACAGAGTCAGATTCGCCAGAGCCTGCACGACCACTCTGGCTCAACTGGCAACATCAACTCCGGCAGCTCGCAGAACCGGCGGTGGACGACATAGTACATGCAGGTTGCGCAGGCTGACTCAATCTCGTCACCGGCTCGCCAGGGCATCAGGGTAAAACCTGCAATGCGAAGCTTATTCTCATAATCGTCAGGCGCAAGCTCTTGCAGACGCACCACGATGCTCTGGGTGGTATTGTCGTCGTAGGCACGTGGCTCAACTTCCGTCTCCAACCTGTCTTCCAGCATGTCACGCAGGCGCACCCGCAATTCGTTGTTGACCGTGGCCTGTTCAGGGCTGACTGCTGCTCCCTTCACCATGTCTTCTCCCACTCAGATACGCCAGAGGCGACACCACCACTCGGCTTCTACAGGCACAGCCAGCTCGGGAAGGTCACACCACTTGCGGTGCACGAGGTAATACATACACTCAAGGCAGCGCTGCTGTTCCTCACCGTAAGGATGGTCCACTAAACCCGAGATAACCAGCTTGCCCTCCAGGTCATCTGGCGGCAGTTCACGCAACTGGTCCAGAATACTGGCGAACTCTTTCTCAGTCTCCGGGAAAGGCTCTGTCTGAGTTTCAAGCCCGCCGGCAAGCAGATCGCCGATTCGCCTTCTGATGATATCATCGTGGGATTGGCTCACTGCAGATCTTCTCCTCTACAATCAACCACCACCCGACCCAGAACAGGCGGGAAAGCAGTTTTGACTGGATGTGCCCAATGAATCAGGCGGTCCGAAAACGAGCCAACTCCTCCCCAGTCCTGGCATCATGCGCGTGGACAGTGCAGACAAGACAGGAATCGTAGGACCGTGCCACATGCCCAACCTCCACAGGATCCGCAGGATCAGCAATCGGCGTACCGATCAATGCCTCCTCGATTGGACCGCGTTCCCCTCCTTCTGTGCGTGGACCGACATTCCACGTAGTCGGTGCGATTATCTGGTAATTCTTGATCTTGCCTCCCTCGACATCGATCCAGTGGCAGAGCGCACCACGGATGGCCTCGGTAGCTCCCCATCCACGCCCATCCTGTTCCTTGGGCTTGATGTAGAAAGGCTCGTTGAAACGCAGCTCACGCAGGCAACGTTCCGCCATGCGATAAAGATACTTGATCTCATGCATACGCGCGAAATGGCGCAGCAGGACACTGGCCCCACCCATTTTCCTGTACATATCAAGCACAAGGCCATCACGGTGCTGCCAATCCTCCATGTGTCCTCCGCCATACACAAGTTCGCGTGCCAGCGGCCCTGCTTCCAGATGACCGTATTCGGAATGCAGCACGGCTGTTGACCAGGAATACTTGCCGCCGAAATCCCCTTTGTTCTGTGCTACGGGGTTAGTGGTGCGGTCGAAAGGATGTACCGGTCCATCCTGTTCATCATACCAGGCATGTGTAACATCCTCGCGCGCAAGTGCCTGATCCATGTGCATATGGGTGTCAGATTCACCGAGATAGATGCCACTTGGCATGTGCACTGAGCGGTTGCGGCCTTCAATGGTTGGTTTGTTGTATTTCTCCTCGTGTGGAAGATAGCCCCAGGAAACATATTTACCCAACCCCCTGCCAAACCTGTCCAGGCCGATTTCCGTACCCATGCGCCAGTAAAGCCCAAGATCAGAATTGGCATGCTCGGGTCGCTCATCCAACCAGGCCATGAAGTCGTCATAAGTCTTGATCTCTTCATAACGCTCAAGCGAGCACCCTAGCCACACGGGCTCCAGCCAGTTGGTTCGAAAATGCTCGAGGATTGACCACGCCCGGGTAACATCAGACAAGGTAGGCGCACACATCACGCCACCAGGCACCATGTAACTGGAGTGCGGCCACTGGCCACCGAGCATGGCATATATCTCCACCGGCCTGCCAGAGATAGTCACCCCCAGTTCATAGTGCTTCCCGGTGAAAGGCGCCCAACGTTTGACCGCTTCCTCATAGTACTGGCTGTTCTTGTAATTCTTGTTCACCATATCGATCATAAACAGACCATAGTGATGACGCGGCAGGCTTTGCAGGCTTTCTGCTATCTGTCCGAGATTGCGGGCAATGATGGCATTGCGCGGCACTTCCGTCTGCCAAGCCGTATCCAGCGCCCAGGCAGCACAGGTCAGATGCGACGCCCCACAGATACCACAAGCACGCGGTGTTACAACCAGCCCGGCCTGTGGATCCTTGTCGCGCAGGATAATCTCAAATCCGCGAAACAGCTCGGCCTGTGTCCAGGCATTGACAACCACGCCGTCCTGTACATCAACTCGCACATCGAGATCGCCCTCGACGCGGCCGACTGGTGAGATATCGAGTGTCTGGACTGCTTCAGTCATAATTATCCTCCTCCGAGTTTTATTTTCATGTCGGCGCTGGTCAGACGACAAAAATATCCTGTTCCACCCACGCAGGCGCGGCAGCCTTAGCGGCACCGGTCAGCTTGATATAACCCTTCTTGTCTACCCCTTCCGGCATATCCTTGGGTACACCCATGACGGTTTGCGTCTTGAAGACGGTGCCAGGCGCTAGATCAAAAAAGGGGAATTCCGGCTCTGTGCAACCGAGGCAAGGCATTCCTGCGCGAGTCTTGGATGACACGCGGTTCCAGAGAATGCGGTTGCAGGGACTGTGAGTCATCGGACCACGGCAACCAAGGTCATAGAACAGGCAGCCCTTGCGCTGGCCAAACTCAGTGGCGGATACCTTGTAGGCAAAGTGCATGTTGCGCGTGCAGCCAGTCTGAGTAAAACTCTGGAAGAAAGTCTTGGGCCGCTGAAAATCGTCCAAGGTCAGATCGCCGGCCCGCCCGGTAGCCACAGCAACCAGAATCTGGGTCACCCAATCCGGGTGGGCCGGGCAACCTGGGATGTTGATAACAGGCAGACCACTCTTGGCCTTGAAGTCTTTACCCAGAAAACCTCCGTGATCACGCTTGAGGAATTGAAGCCCCTGGGAATCTGATGGATTGGGGGCGGTCGCGGGGATACCACCCCAGGTGGCACAATCGCCGATAGCGACAACAAAGTCGGCCGCATCTGATAGTTCTCGAACCCACTCCTTCATCGGACGGCCTGCAAAGCGGTTCCATTCTCCGGTCCCATTGGGCGCATTCACCACTGTGCCCTCAAACACGAAAATGTCGAGCTTGATCTTGCCTGATACACAGTCACGCAGCATCTGCTGCAGGTTGTCTCCTAGCTCCATGCCCAGGGAAGGGTGCCAGAGGATATTCATACCAAAGTCCGTGACCAGATCACAGGCACTTGGCTCCTCGGCATTCAGAAAAGACATCGTGTTACCGGAACAGGCTCCGCCCTGGAGCCAGAGAATATTGGCCATATCGAAACTCCTCTTATCTGCCGCACGGTTGCTTATTCCAGTGTCGCGCCAGTGACATTGCGACATGGAATCCTTGAGCCCGTCTCTTCTTTGCTGATGGTGGTATACAGACAAGCAGGATTGGTGCCACCGTAGAACAGATGCAGGAAGCATCTATAATCAGTTGGTTAATTGCTGTCAGAACAATCGGGCGGTCCACCCGTGTACTTTACAGCAAAGTAAGTTTACAACAAGGGCGCCAACCAGGTATGCAGCAGCGACGTGTGCCTGATCAACCATTCCGATTGCCGCACACAGGACATTCCACCTCGCCTATAAAGCCAAACCAGATCCCGCGGCAACGGCTGCACCAATGTCCCTTGAGATTGGGTTGGACCATGCCAACTTCGCGGGCCAGCCTGGAAATACCCAGATCGCGGAAACCTTCAGCGGCATGGGGAGGACGAGTACGTGAGTGGGGAAAGGAGACCAGCTTACCGACCTTCACGGCCGGTTTCCTGCCGTTATTGCTCATGTGTGGCGGCCCCCGTCGACCGCAACCGGCCCCTACCGTTCAGGCCATATCGCTTGATCTTGTTGGCCAACCCCACGCGTGACAGACCGAGTTCAGCCGCCGCTTTACTCTGATTCCAACGGTGACGTTGAAGTGCCGCGCGAACCAGTTCGCTCTCGATGAACTCGATCTTCTCCTTCAACGTTTCGCCCTTCAGTTTCATGCAATTGTTGCAGTCCACCTTGACCGGCACCAGATCCACCAGATGAGGAGACAGCCTTCCTAGGGTAAGATATTCGCCGTCTTCGGCCAACGCCACCATCCGCTTCATTTCGTTCTCAAGTTCACGGACGTTGCCTGGCCAATGATAAGCCTTGAGCCGCTCCAACACCTCGGGAGCAATACCAAGTATGCGCCGATTGATCGACTCGCCGTACTTTCTCGCAAGATATTCGGCCAGCAATGGGATGTCGTCCACCCTCTCCCGCAACGGTGGAATAGTCAGTTGGAACCCGTTCAACCTGAAGTATAGGTCCTGGCGGAACCGGCCCTCAGCCACCAGTTCGCTCAGCGGACGGTTGGACGCAGCGATGACCCGCACGTCACAATGGTGTACGCGGTCAGATCCAAGCGGTTTGACCTCGCCTTCCTGCAGAAATCGCAGCAGGCTCGCCTGGAAGGCCGGCGAAATCTCGGAGATCTCGTCCAGGAATACCGTCCCCCCATTAGCAGCCGGAAACAGTCCCAGCCGGTCGCTCACCGCGCCCGTGAAGGAACCCCGCTTGTGACCAAACAGCTCCGAGTGTAGCAACTCATCGGACATGCCTCCGCAGTTCTGCACCAGCATTGGCTGATCACGACGTTCACTATTTTCATGGACTGCACGCGCCAGCAGTTCTTTGCCGGTACCGGTCTCACCCTGGATCAGCACTGGCAGATTGGTAAAAGCAGCCTTGCGTGCAACGTTGCACAGCTCCGCCATGCTGGGACTGCAATAAAGAAGCTTGTGAAACGACAGGTTGCTGCTGTCGCGCGCTGCGGAACGCTGCGCCGACCGCTCTATAATGTCCTCGGTAAACTTGAGCTTGCGACTCAAATGACGGTGCCGGTACGCAAGCTCCTGATTCTCCAGAGCACGACGTATCTCCAGCTCCAGCTGGGAACCCAGCCATGGCTTCCTTAGAAAAGAATAGATCGCGGCTTCGCTGATCGCGCTCTGCAACTCCGTCTCCGAAAGATCGCCCGTCAGGACACGCACAACTTCCGGAAAGCGCAAACGGCAGTGGTGAAGAAATACGGTACCCGTGGTGCCTGGAAGCTTTTGTTCGCAAATCACCAGATCAGCCTGTCTTTCCTCAATCACGCTTACGGCTTCCTCGGGTTTCCCGGTCTGGACAACAGAGTAATGCTCGCCCAGCACAGTGGATGCCAGTGCCTGCTCAGACAACTCCAGGCCCAACGTGACTATAGTCCACTGGCGCTCCATTAAGACGATGCTCCCAAGGCTATGAAGGTGCTAAATTAATTTGCATTCATAACAGGTATCTACGCAATAGGCAAGCCACATATCCTGAAAACCACTCAAATTATGTAAAGCTAGTTAACAATTTGAAATTATAGTTGACAAATAGACAAAGGTAACCTAGGCTGGCATCTGAGTTCCATCCTTTTAAGAGTCGCGCAGGAGCTGCGCAGAACATGAACGCTATCGGAATCCTTGACACTTATCATCCGATGCTCATCATCGGCAGTTGTCAGGGTACGTTGGTGCAAACAGCGCAATGAATTCACTTGCCCACCAACTCTACGAAACAGCACTGCAGATGGTTGAAGCAGAGCAGGCTACGCCTAGTGAGAAGGCTGAAATGCTGATGGAGATCGCCATGGGCCTGCAACAGAAACCGAAATCGCCTGACCAGCTGACCAATGCAGTAGCGCTCTACGAAAAGGCACTTGCACTGGCCCCTGAAACCGATCCCCTACTCCGCGCCCGCATTAAGGCCCGCATGGGTACTGCCCTGCAGGCGCAACCCAGTGCCGATGCCGCTCCCCTGCACCGCGCCCAGGCTGCCTTCGAAGCCGCCCTCTCGGTACTTGAAGAACAAGGCAGCCCCGAGGAACAGGCAGAGATCTGGATGAATCTCGGTCTGGTCATCCAGTCCCTGGCTGCAATCAACCAGGCCAAGATCACGGATGCCATCAATGCCTACCAGCGTGCCCTGCAGGTGTTCGATGCCGGGCGCCACCCAGCTGAATACGCGATTTTGCACAACAATCTGGCAACTGCCTTTTTGTCAATCCCGATGACCGATGCCCGCGCCAAGATGCGCGAGGCGCTAGCAGTGCAATCCTTCGAAGCAGCGCTGAAAGTGATCAACATCGTTGACCACCCTGCCGAGTATGCCATGCTGCAGAACAACCTTGGAAACGCGCTCCAGTATGCATCCAGCGCTCACACTTTGGAGAACAACCTGCGTGCGCTGCAAGCCTATGACGAGGCACTGAGGGTGCGTAACGCCAGAGACACCCCACTCGAATATGCCAACACCATTGCCAACAAGGCCAACGCACTACGTAATCTACCAGACAATATGGAACATCCGGAGCTGGGTAATCGCGGCAATCTCCGTCAAGCTGCCAAACTGTACCTAGAGGCGCGTGAGATCTTCCTTCGTTTTGGAGACAGGGAGAAACTCGAACACATCGAATCCGCGCTCACGGACCTCGAGCACGCACAGGGTGACTGGGAGAAATCTTCCAACTGAATCAACAACGGAGGCCACCGACATGCCTGAAATCACATTGCTGTCAGCACTTGCAGCACTTTTTTTCGGTTCCGCCGCAGCACTCGCAGGCGGCGCCATCAGCGGCGCGCGCATCGCGCGCCATGGTGGCTTGGAAACAGGTCTCGGCGCCTGGATGGGCGGGTTTTACGGCCCCCTTGGCGCCATACCGGGAATTGTCGTCGGACTGATCGCATTAACTCTTTCAGGCATGGGGAGCTGAGTCATGCTTGACATGGCACTCGATCTTATCCGGTTATTTTTCCGTGGAAAATTGTTCCAGGATCAGAGAAAAGCCGTCGTAGATATCGCCATCGTCGCAGGGGTGACTGCCACGGTTCTGATTGGTGCAAGCTTTGCTGGGCTGCCACTGTGGGCGAGCGGGGTGCTGGCGGGGTTTGTGGGCGGCGTGCTGCAGCCCTGGCTGTTCCGCAACCTCAAGTACGCCTGAAACCATGGCTGCTGTCCCGGAGCCAGCAGAAACCAGCGCACCGACGCTGGATGGTCTGCTTAAGGATATAGAGGCCTTGCAGATCATCGTCTCTGGCTGGAACGAACAGCAGCGCAACACTGTCGAGGCGCTGCGCTGCGCGATCGAGGCCCTGCACCGTGAAGCCTTCATCCGCCTGATCCGCACCATCAGGGATGAACCCGCCGCGGCGGGCCGCTTGCGTGAGGCAGCGAGCGACGAGGTGGTCTATGCGGTGCTGCGCCATCTTGAGATTCTTAAACCCTCCCTGGATGAGCGACTTCAACAGGCGCTCAACTCGGTCCGCCCGTCCCTGCAGGAACACGGCGGCAACGTGGAACTCGTTTCGGTGGAACCACCCGATACCGTCACCATCCGACTCACCGGCGCCTGCGATGGCTGCCCGGCATCGGGCCTGACCCTGTCGGCTGGCGTGGAAAAGGCGATACGCGAACACTGTCCCGAGATCACCGAGATCAGAAAGGCAAGCGGTCACAATGCACAGGGCACGACCCAGGTGGATTTCGTCAGCCCCTTCGCGCGGGCCGAGGATGAAGGCTGGACCGACCTCATCGGCATGGAAGAGATCGGCGAGAACGATATCCGTATCATCGAGCACGGCGGGCATTCCTTGCTGTTCTGGCGCCAGGACAACAACGTCAAGTGTTACGAAAACGCCTGCGCCCACCTGGGCATGCCGCTCGACAGCGGAGAGCTCGAAGGCGGGATTCTCACCTGCCCCTATCACGGTTTCCAGTATGCCTTGGCTACCGGTGAATGTTTGACTGCACCAGAAGTGCAGTTGCAGACTCACGCGGTGCGGGTAGTTGCTAACCGGGTACAGGTGAGACTGTCATGACCGTGCTTCACATGAAGGTCAGTCCCGCCCCTGCCCTGCGCGACCCGGCTGCCCGTAACGCAGTGCGCGAACCATTGTTCACCAACCCTGAACCGGAAAGAGTGCTGGGCGGGGAACGTCGCCCGCAGCTGGCTGGCATGGGCTTGAAGCCCAGCGCTCGGCAGTGTTTCGGCCCCAGGGGCGCGGCACTGCTGCCAGACGGCAGCCTTTGGATCGCTGATACCGGCCACCATCGCTTGCTCGGCTGGCGCGCCATACCGGACGAGGACGGCGCACCCGCCGACTGGTTGATCGGGCAACCGGATTTCGACCGGGAAGGCAGAAATGCCCACGGCATGCCGGGACCGGTCACCCTAAACGTGCCGACCGGAATCTGCGCCTGCGGAGAGGAAGGGCTTGCAGTCGCCGATGCCTGGAACCACCGGGTGCTGATCTGGCGCAAGGCACCGCGCCATAGCCACCAGCCGGCGGACCTGGTCCTTGGCCAACCTGATTTCACCACCACATCACCCAACCGGGACAGGGCACATGCCTGTGCCGAGGGCCTCAACTGGCCTTACGGCGTGGCGTGGACCGAGGGTCAGCTGTTCGTGGCAGACAGCCAGAACCGCCGAGTGCTGGTCTGGCATGGCCTGCCGAAGGACAACGGACAACCGGCCGATCTGGTCCTCGGTCAGCGCGATTTCTCGTGTCGCGACGAAAACGCCGGCGGCGAACCTTCCGCGGTGAGCATGCGCTGGCCCCACGCCATCACACTGTGGCGCGGCCGCTTGTGCGTGGCCGATGCCGGCAACAACCGCATCATGGTGTGGAACGGTCTGCCGAACCGGGACGGCGCCCCCTGCGACCACGTGCTGGGCCAGGCGGACTTTGCATTGGTGGACCACAACCAATCGCTGTACTGGCCGCGTGCAACCAGCCTCAACATGCCCTACGCGGTATCCGCTACCGGCGACTGGCTCGTCGTGGCAGACACCGCCAACTCGCGGCTGCTGGGCTGGCATATCGATGATCTGGCCACCGGTGCATCGGCCCGGCGGCTGGCCGGCCAACCTGACTTCCACGAAAAGGGCGACAACCGCTGGCAACCTCCAGCGCCTGACAGCTTCTGCTGGCCTTATGGGCTTGCCACGCTCGGTGACCAGATACTGGTGGCCGATTCAGGCAACAACCGGGCGAGCCTGTGGAGGCTGGCACCGTGAACGCCCGCGCCGATCTCCTGATCCGGTCTACCGGCACCCGGATCCGGGTGCGCGGTCTGGTACAGGGGGTCGGCTTCCGGCCCACGGTATGGCGCATCGCCCGTGAACTCGAGCTGGCCGGGCGGGTGCGCAACGACGGCGAGGGCGTGCTCATCGAGGCCTGGGGTCCACCGAATCGTCTCGACGCGCTGGTGCGCGCCCTGCCTGTTGCCTGCCCGCCGTTGGCGCGGATCGACGCCATCGAGCGCGAACCGCTGGACGGGGAACCTGCAGCAATGGAGTTCGTGATCGATACGAGCGCCGTTACCGCCGCCCGCACCGGGGTGGTACCGGACGCCGCCACCTGCCCCGCCTGCATCGAGGATACACTGAATCCGTTCAGCCGCCGTTACCGCTATCCCTTCACCAACTGCACCCATTGCGGGCCACGGCTGTCCATCGTGCGCGCCATCCCCTACGACCGCGCCGGCACCAGCATGGCAGCCTTCTCCATGTGCCAGGACTGCCGCGCCGAATACGAGGATCCGGCCGACCGCCGTTTCCACGCCCAGCCCAATGCCTGCCACGCCTGCGGGCCGCGCACCTGGCTGGAACGCGCTGACGGCCACGCCCTGTGCACCGGGAACCTCACCCAGCTCGACGACGTGGACGCCGCCTGCACCTTGCTGCAGCGCGGCGAGATCGTCGCCGTCAAGGGCCTGGGAGGCTTCCACCTCGCCTGTGACGCCACCGACACCCGGGCCGTCGCGCGACTGCGGGAACGCAAGCGCCGCTTCGGCAAGCCCTTTGCCCTGATGGCCCGGGACCTGGACATCGTGCGCCGTTATTGCGAGGTCGGCGAAACAGAGGCACGCCTGCTGCGCTCGCCCCAGGCACCGGTCGTGATCCTCACGGCGCGCCCTGGCACCGACCTGGCGCCTGCGGTGGCGCCGGGCCAGCGCACGCTCGGCTTCATGCTGCCCTACACCCCGCTCCACCACCTGCTGCTGAAACGCATGGACCGCCCGGTGGTCATGACCTCGGGCAACCTGTCCGAGGAGCCTCAATGCATCGAAAACGCCGATGCCCGTGCACGCCTGGGTGGCATTGCCGACTGGCTGCTGCTGCACGACCGTGACATCGTCAACCGGGTGGACGATTCCGTGGTACGGGTGATGGACGGCGCGCCACGGCTGCTGCGACGGGCCCGCGGCTACGCACCCGCGTCCCTGCCGCTGCCGCCGGGCCTGGAAGATGCGCCACCCCTGCTGGCCCTCGGCGGCGAGCTGAAGAACACCTTCTGCCTCCTGAAGGATGGCCGGGCCATCCTGTCGCAGCACATGGGCGACCTGGAGGATGCGGCAACCTGGACGGACTTTCAGCGCAACCTGGCGCTCTACGCCGGGCTCTTCCAGCATGCGCCGCAGGTCCTTGCCATCGATCGCCACCCGGAATACCTGTCGGCGAAGCTGGGCCGCGAGCGGGCGGCCGCCGAGGGGATCGAACTGATGGAGGTCCAGCACCACCACGCGCATGTGGCCGCCTGCCTGGCCGACAACGGCTGGCCGCTGGACGCGGGACCGGTTCTCGGCGTGGCCCTCGACGGCCTCGGCTTCGGCGACGACGGCACCCTCTGGGGCGGCGAGTTCCTGCGCGCGGACTATTTCGGATACGAAAGGCTGGGCACTTTCAAGCCGGTGGCCATGCCCGGTGGCGCGCAGGCCGTGCGCGAGCCCTGGCGCAACACCTGGGCCCACCTCATGGCGGGCCTGGGCTGGGCACGCTACAAGATGAACTACGACGCGCTGGAGCTGACCCGGTTCCTGGAATCCAAGCCGCTGGACACCCTGAGCGCCATGCTGAAATCCGGCACCCACTGTCCAACGGCGTCTTCCTGCGGGCGGCTGTTCGACGCCGTGGCCGCCGCCATGGGCGTGTGCCGGGAGCAGGCCAGCTACGAGGGCCAGGCGGCGATCGAGCTGGAGGCCCTGGTGGACCGGGATACGCTTGAAAACGAAAGCGACGATCTGGCCTATCCCTTTGCGGTGCCGCGCCTGGAAGACAAGAAGCTGCCCTATATCGAACCGCTGGCCATGTGGCAGGCCGTTCTCGGCGACCTGGTCCTCGACACGCCGCCCGGCGTAATGGCGGCCCGTTTCCACAAGGGGCTGGCGCGGGCCATCGTGCACATGGTGCATGACTTGACCCACGAGAAGGACGAGCGCATGCTCGAGACGGTCGCCCTGACCGGTGGTGTTTTCCAGAACCGGATCCTGCTCGAGGAAGTCGCCTCGCGCCTGCGCGGTCTCGGCTACCGGGTGCTGACGCACCGCGACTCACCGGCCAATGACGGCGGCCTTTCCCTGGGCCAGGCCGTGGTGGCGGCCGCCCGGCAGCTTCATCCTTCTTCCTGGAGATAAACCGGCATGTGTCTTGGCATCCCCGGACAGATCGTGGAAATCATCGATGCGGACACCCGCCAGGCCAAGGTCAACGTGGCGGGGGTGCACCGCACTGTCAACATTGCCTGCATCGTGGACGAGCAGCACCCGCCAGAGTCCTGCGTGGGCGACTGGGTGCTGGTGCATGTGGGCTTCGCCATGAGCCGCATCGACGAGGCGGAAGCGCGCAAGACACTCGAATTGCTGCAGGCGCTGGGCGAGGCTCAGGCGGAACTGGAGGCCATGCGTCAAAGCGCGGTGTGACGATGAGCGATCCGCTGTCCGATCTTTATCCCTTCCTGCACGGTGCTCACAAGGATGCCGCCGGGGAGCAGGCGGCGCTGCTGGAATCGGTCCGACGCAAGGCGCAGCACAGCGTTTCCGTCAAGCAGGCCTTCTTCGAAGCCAATGCCGAGGCCCTCATCGAAGCCGCGCGGGCACTTGCCGCCGTCTACGCGGGCGGGGGCAAGATGTTCTCCATGGGCAACGGCGGATCGAGCTGCGATGCCGCCCATTTCGCGGTCGAGTTCCAGCACCCCATCACGGCCGGACGGCCGGCGCTGGCCGCCATGAACCTGGTCATGGACCAGGCCATGGTGTCGGCCGTCGCCAACGACGTGGGTGTCAAGCACGTCTTCGTGCGCCAGCTCGAGGCCCATGCCGCACCCGGTGACGGGCTGATCGGCTTTTCCACCAGCGGCAACTCGGAAAACCTCCTGGCAGCATTTGCCAAGGCCAAGGCAATGGGCCTGACCACGCTGGGCCTGGCCGGCGGCGACGGCGGCCGGATGCGGACCAGCGGACTGGTCGATCACTGCCTGGTGGTGGAAACCGACTCCATCCACCGCGTGCAGGAAGTGCACGTGGCCTGCTATCACATCCTGTGGGATCTGACACACACCCTGCTGGCCGAAACGCGCGGCAGCGCCGGAGGTGTTTCATGAAATACGTTGACGAATTCCGCGACCCCCACAAGGCGCGCGTGCTGATTCGGCGCATTGAATCGCTCATTCCAGAAATTCCCCTCACCCGCCAGCGGCCACTGCAGCTCATGGAGTTCTGCGGCGGACATACGCATACCATCTTCCGCTATGGCATCGAACAGATGCTGCCCGATGCGATCGAACTGGTACACGGGCCGGGGTGCCCGGTGTGCGTGCTGCCCATGGGCCGCGTGGACGACTGCGTGGCCCTGGCCGAGCGACCCGACGTGATCTTCACCACCTTCGGTGACGCCATGCGGGTACCCGGTTCCCAAAAGAGCCTGCTCCAGGCCAAGGCCGAGGGGGCCGACGTGCGCATGGTCTATTCACCCATGGATGCCCTGGCGCTGGCGCGCAAGCACCCGGACCGGCAGGTGATCTTCTTCGCGCTCGGCTTCGAGACCACCATGCCGAGCACCGCCCTCACCGTCCTGCAGGCCGAGCGCGAAGGCATCGACAACTTTTCGCTGTTCTGCAATCACATCACTACGGTGCCCACCATCAAGGCCATCCTGGATTCTCCGGACATGCAAATCGACGGTTTCCTTGCCCCCGGCCACGTGAGCATGGTGGTAGGGGAAAAGCCCTTTCACTTCGTGGCCGAGCACTATGGCAAACCCATCGTTATCACCGGCTTCGAACCCCTCGACATCCTGCATTCACTGTGGATGCTGCTCCGCCAGCTGGCCGACGGACGCCGTGCGGTGGAAAACCAGTACGCGCGTGTCGTGCGTCCCGACGGCAACCGTGCAGGCCTCGCGGCCGTTTCGCGAGTGTTCGAGCTGCGCGAGTTCTTCGAGTGGCGGGGGCTGGGCTCCATCGACCATTCGGGTGTCCGGATGCGTGACGAATACGCCCGCTTCGATGCCGAGCGCAGGTTCGCCGTACCCAACATCCGCATTGCCGACCCCAAGGCCTGCCAGTGCGGCGAGGTGCTCAAGGGCGTCATCAAACCCTGGGAATGCAAGGTGTTCGGCACCGCCTGCACGCCTGAGACGCCCATGGGGGCGCTGATGGTGTCCTCGGAGGGCGCCTGCGCCGCCTACTACAACTTCGGCCGGATCGATCTCGACGCCCTGGTTGCGCGACGGGAGGCCGCCGGTGAAGGCTGAGCGCCTGCGCGCCCGCCGCCGGCTCACGGCCGACACCATCACCCTGGCCCATGGCGCCGGCGGCAAGGCCATGCATGATCTCATCGACGACCTGTTCGCGGGCGAATTCGACAGCGCGGAACTGGCAGGACGCGAGGACCAGGCGCGGCTCGAGATCGACGCCCTGCGGCAGACCGGCGCGCGGCTGGCCTTCACCACCGATTCCTATGTAGTGGACCCGCTGTTCTTTCCTGGCGGCGACATCGGCGCACTGGCGGTCAACGGCACGGTCAATGACCTGGCCGTGGGCGGGGCGCAGCCGCTGTATCTGTCCTGCGGCATGATCCTGGAAGAAGGCCTGCCGCTGGCGACCCTGCGCCAGGTCGTCATGTCGATGAAAAAGGCCGCCGACCGGGCCGGCGTGGCCATCGTGACCGGCGACACCAAGGTGGTACCACGCGGCAGCGCCGACAAACTGTTCATCAACACGGCCGGCGTCGGCGTCATCCCGCCGGGCCGCGAGCCGGGCGCCGGTCGCGCCCGGCCGGGCGACGTCATCCTGATTAACGGCCCCATCGGCGACCATGGCGCGGCCATCGTCGATGCCCGTGGCGAGCTCGCCCTGGAGAACAGTATCGAGAGCGACTGCCAGGCACTCAACGGCCTGGTGGAGGCCCTGTTTGCCGCCTGCCCCGACGTGCGCTGTCTGCGCGACGCCACCCGCGGGGGCCTGGCCACCGTGCTCAACGAGTTCGCCGCGGCAAGCAGCACGGCCATGCGCATCGACGAACAAGCCCTCCCGGTGCGAGAACAGGTGCGCGGGGTATGCGAGCTCCTGGGGCTCGACCCGCTGTATCTGGCCAACGAAGGCAAACTCGTGGCCGTGGTGCCACCCGAGTCTGCCGACAGGGCCCTCGCCGCCCTGCGCTCCCATCCGGCCGGACGCGACGCCGCCATCATCGGCGAGGTACGCGACGCCCCGGCCGGCACCGTGGTACTGGCGACCGCCTTTGGCGGCGACCGGCTGGTGGACATGCTGGTAGGCGAACAGCTGCCGAGAATCTGCTGATGCATGAGTTGGGCATCACGCGCAACATCGTCGCCATCGTGACCGAACACGCCGGCGACCGACGCGTGAAGCGCGTGGCGCTGGAGATCGGGAAACTGAGCGCCGTCATGCCGGACGCTGTCCGCTTCTGCTTCGACGTGTGCAGCAAGGACACGCCACTGGAAGACGCGGAACTGGAAATTCTTGAAACCCCGGGCCGCGGCTGCTGCCTGGAATGCGGCGCCGAGATCGCGCTGGACCAGCCATTCGGCCGCTGCGAATGCGGCTCTGCGCGTATCGAGTGCATCAGTGGCAAAGAACTCAGGATCAAGGAAATGGAGGTGTACTGATGTGTACAAGCTGCGGCTGCTCCGAGGGTGCCCTGCCGACCCTGACCGACCCCGAGACCGGGGAGACGGTCGCCATGGGCACGGCACGCGACCACCTTCATCACGATCATGCACACGCCCACGCCGGGCACAGGGGCAACGCACAACAGGTCCATGCGGCAGTGCACGGCACCACGGTGACCCTGGAGGCCGACGTGCTGGCCAAGAACAACCGGCTGGCGGAACGCAACCGGGGCTGGTTCGAGGACCGCAACATCCTTGCCCTCAACCTGGTCAGCTCGCCCGGGGCGGGCAAGACCACGCTGCTGGAGCGCACCCTCACCGACCTCGCCAGCGAGCTGCGGATGAGCGTTGTGGAGGGTGACCAGGCCACGGCCAGGGACGCCGAGCGCATCCGCGCCACCGGTGCCCGTGTGGTGCAGATCAACACCGGCACCGGCTGCCACCTCGAGGCGGATATGCTGGCGCGTGCACTCCGCACGCTGGACCCGCCCATGAATTCGATACTGATGATCGAGAATGTGGGAAACCTGGTGTGTCCGGCACTGTTCGACCTGGGCGAGCACACCAAGGTGGCCATCCTCTCGGTGACCGAGGGCGAGGACAAGCCCCTCAAGTATCCTCACATGTTTCACGCCGCACAGGTCATGATCCTGAACAAGATCGACCTGCTGCCCCACCTGCGCTTCGACGTGGCGCAATGCATCGAAAATGCCCGTAAGGTCAATCCTGACCTGCACATATTTTGCCTGTCAGCAATCACCGGACAGGGACTGACGGCCTGGTATGACTGGCTGCGGAAACATGTCAGCGGCACCAAGCCAGACACGACGCCACCATGACCCGGGCATGCAAAACAGCGGCAGAATCAAGCGGCCTCGTCGCGGGTACCATGAAGTCTTCCTCTCCTGGGACACCGCCACAGCCGGCCACGGTCAAGAACCTGGTTCAATCGGGTTCCTCCCAAAGGCATCGGACCGGTACCGCGTACAGATCATCCCCAAAGGGCATCACAGCCTCGCCGTCATAGAGCACCACGCCTCCAGCAAAGCGTTGAGCAGCAGCCTGCTTGAGTCTGCGCAGTCCCCGAAAATCTGAGGCCGTTACCGTGGCCGCTGCCTTGACCTCGACACCGGCAACCCGCTGGCCGCTCGTTTCCAGCACGATATCCACTTCGGCGCCATCCTTGTCGCGGAAATGGTGAAAGTTGACGGCATCTTCCCACCCGCTTGCCTGGCGGCGTAATTCCTGGAACACGAAAGTTTCCAATAGCTGCCCCAGCAGCGTACGATCGGACTTCAGTGCTGCCACGTCTACCCCCAGCAGTGCACAGGCAAGACCGGTGTCACCCAAGTGCAGCTTGGGGGTCTTGATCAGGCGACGCAGGCGGTTATTGTGCCAGGGCTGCAGTTTTTCCAGCAGGAACACGCGTATCAGCAGCGTGATGTAGTCACGTATGGTCTGCCGACTGAGCTGGAATGGAGATGCCAGATCACTCACATTGAGCAGCCGGGCGGTCTGTCCGGCGGCCAGCGTCAACAAACGCGGCAAGGCATCCAGTAACCGGATACGCGCCAGATCCCGTACGTCGCGCTGCACCAGCGTCTCGATGTAATCGCGGTACCAGGCGGCCCGCCGGCGTGGGGCCTGGCGGGCAAGCGCCGCAGGATAACCGCCTGCGACAATCCGTTCAGGCAACTCGTCGCCAAGACGGGGCCAGTTACCCATTTCGAATCCCGCCCCGAACAGCGTGTTCAGAAACGTGGGTGGCGTTCTCGCCAGCTCCACCTGGGCTAACGGGTGCAGTCGCAGGATCTCCATGCGCCCCGCCAGGGAATCGGCGAGTTTCGGTACCAGCAGCACGTTGGCAGAGCCAGTGAGCAGGAACCGACCTGGTGCGCGGTCGCGGTCCACGGTGCTTTTCAGGGCAGTGAACAGTTCGGGAACCCGCTGCACCTCATCGAGAATGGCCCGCTCCGGCAAATCCCCGACAAAACCCACCGGATCCTCCCGGGCAGCGGCAAGTACAACATCATCATCGAAACTGAAGTACGCATACCCCCTTGCCTCACCCACCATACGCGCCAATGTGGTCTTGCCACACTGGCGCGGCCCGTGGATCAGAACGACAGGGGTATCGGCCAACGCCTCATCGAGGCGCGGCTCCACCAGGCGGGGATAAATTGCAGGATTGGCCATGCCGGCCAATCGTAACTTTAGTTTTCGGCTAATTGCAAGTTTTGATACCGTCCAATCGTAACTTTATAGCACGGCTGATTGTAACTTTCTGGCCAAGCTCTACAGACCCGGAAGGAGATGTCCAGGTGATGGCACTGCCATCACCCTCTGACCACGGACTCCCTTCGCGCCTGGAAATCGAAATTCCCCGAAAGCCCGCATGTTGCTCCACGCTTTTACCGTTGAAAACCCGGCGCCATTCTTCCAGACTGCGGGCTGACACATCGTTGTCCCTTTGTGAGCGTTGGCGGCTTCGCTCTTTATCAAGCCGCGCCCCTGATGCCTGTTTTCGGAACAGGCCCCGGCGGATGAGCAGCGCCTGATCTGCCAGTCGTGATCGCCTTCGGGTGTGAGCGCAGCATGTCTCAGGGAATGAGAGGTGCTTTTCTATCGATATTTGCTCCCTGTGCCGTAGACTTCAGCGCAGGTAGACCTCCACGATGTCGCCCCGGAAGTGGCCGAGCTCCTGGCTGACGATTTCCCGCGCCGGGTAGTATGCCTTGCCCAGCCCTTGCAGTTCCTGCAAGCGTTCCCGGGCGTAGCTGTGGCGCAGGCCGTGGGCCCCGTGGGACCAGCCCAGGGCACGGCTTGAGGCCTCGCTGAAGGATTTGCTCCAGGCGTTGCCGCCACCGATATCGTAGTGCTGGCGGTAGGTGATGCCCCGGTCTGAGACGACTCTCGCGGCTTCCAGCCGCCGTGCTTCCAATTTGGCCGCCAGGTCATGGGGGATCATCACCTCGCGGCGCAGTCCGCCCTTGCCGGTCACGATGTAACGCTCGCCATCCCGGCCGAGGAAGCGATCCGGGCTCCAGTGCCGGTGGCTGGAGGCCCGGGCCTCCCCGGCGCGTTGCAGGGTGAGCAATTCGTGGGCGCGCAGGCCGGCGCGCCAGGCCAGTTCGGTGGCCAGGGCATTCCTCTCGCTCTGGTAGGCCGCGATGAGCCGGATCTGCGCGGGGGAGTAGGCCCGGCTATGCAGCTCGCCTCGCGTAAGCGCCCGTTCCCGCTCCAGGGCGCCCTTGCCGGTGATGAACTCCAGGGCGTTGCGGTCGGTGTCGAGCTGTTTCTGGCCGATGCCCTGGGCGGCACAGTCGGCGAGGTACTGCTGGGCGAGTTCGGGGGTGAAGGCCTTCAGGTGCCGCAGCCCGGCAGCCTCCCTGGCCCAGTCGCCGGCCTGTTTCAGGGCCGTGACGTATTTGTTGAAGGTGTCCACTGAAGCGGGGTAACTCCAGTTTCTGGACCGGCCTCCGATTGTCCGAGCTATTTGCCCTGAACTGGGGAAACATCGACTGGATAAACAAGCGGATCTATGTGGAAGGCGCCTTGACCCAGGATGCCAGCGAAATCGAAGCAACGAAGACCGAGGCTGGTGAGCGCATCGTCCACCTCCTGCCGCCAGCCATCGCCGCCCTGAAAGCACAGAAGGAATATACCTTCCTGCAGAGCGACGAAGTGTTCCAGAACCCGCATACCAGGAAACGCTGGACAGGTGATCTCGCTCTCCGGGCCCGGCAATGGAAGACGCTCTGCAAACGAGCCGGAGTCCGTTACCGGCCACCAGGACAGATGCGGCACTTTCGCATCCATGACCTTGATGGCCGGTGAGTCACCCCAGTGGGTTGCCGCGCAGATGGGGCATACCGATTGGACATTCACTGCCAGAGTGTATTACCGCTGGATTCCGAAGGATGCGGGGGATGCTGGTAACAAGGTAGTACAAAAATGGGGTTGGCAAGAACCCGCAGGGTGCTGACGTCGACAACACGACCGATCCTCTGCCACCCAAGAGGTGGTCACAGATCGAGATCGGCCAGGAATAGCGCCCTATCGGAAAAAACACCGGCCAATTCCCGACCATGGTGGTCGACATGGATATCCAGCCCTCGCCGGGCGCCACGCACCCGCCATCCGTGTCTGGCCATCGTTACTCCATCACCAGCGAATAGCTTGTGCTACGTCCACCGCCGGGTTCTTTTCGTAATGCACCCCGCTCGATCAGATCGACGATGTCTCGGTAGGCCGTATCCTGCGAGCACTTTGCGATCTTTGCCCATTTCGAGGTTGTGAGCTTTCCTTCGAAACCGTCCAGCAGCCGGTTCAGAACCTTGATCTGTCGCTCGTTCAGGGGTTCTTTGGCAAAGCGCTCCCAGAAGCGTGCCTTTTGCAGTACCTGGCTCAACGTCTCTTGCGCCCCCTCGATGGCACGAAGGAGGCAGTTCAGAAACCAGTCCTGCCACCGCGTCACATCCAGATCGCCTTTCTGGGTCCATTCCAGCGTGTCGTAATAGGCTTTGTGTTCCTTCCGGATTTGTGCCGACATGCTGTAGAAGCGCTGGCCCGTTTTCTCCGAACGGGCCAGCGCCATGTCCGCAATCGCCCGGGCGATACGCCCGTTGCCGTCATCAAACGGATGGATGGTGACGAACCACAGGTGCGCCAGTCCCGCGACCAGCAGTGGATCCGTATCTCCAGGCTGTTCAAACCAGCGCAGGAATTTTGCCATTTCATCGGGTACGCGGTCTGCCGGTGGCGCTTGATAGTGGACCTTCTCCCTGCCGACCGGGCCGGACACAACCTGCCCAGAGATAATTTGCATGGCGCCGTCGCTGTCGTCACGCCATTGCCCCACCCGGATCCTGGTCATCCCGCTTCGACCGGTTGGGAACAGCGAGGCGTGCCAGGCAAACAGTCGCTCCCCGGTCAGCGGTAGTGCATAGTTGCCCGTTGCGTCCAACATCATCTCGACCACGCCTTCGACATCGCGGTCGGCAGGGACCAGCCCGCCGATATCCATGCCGAGCCGGCGCGCGATGGAGGATCTGACTTGCTCGGGGTCCAGCCTCTCGCCTTCGATTTCGCTGGATTTGACCACGTCCTCGGTCAGGGTGCGGAGATAGGCTTCACTGCGCAGGTCAAAGCCCAGCGCCTCCATCTTGCCCAGCAGCCGTCCTTGTTCCCTGGATACGCGCGCGAGCAAGCTGGAGAGGCTCGTTTCATCCCAGGTAAATGCGGGCCAATTCGGTTCTTCCCATAGGTACATCTTACAATCTCCGCAAAATATGCGGATATTATGGCCACTATTCTCCGCAAAGACAAGGATAATCTCCGCGCGTTACGCGGAGAAAACAACCGCTATTCTCCGCAATATCCGCATCCATCACCTGGATGGCGGATCCCTCGTCACGGGGACACGGGCGTGGAAAAGCCGGGCATGGCGCTCTCGGCGCTGTGGTACCTGGGCAAGGAAAACGTCGATGCCGAAGTCGTCAGGCGTATCCGGGAAGGATTGAGCGAGGAGGCGTTCGAAAAACTGCGTGCTTCCAGTATGCCAGCCTGGATGGCCAGTGCAATCGAACAATACGGTGGGGAAACCGCCCATGGCTGATGCCTGGATGGAACTTCCGGAAGCGGACCGGAAAGATATCCTCCAGGCCGCTGCCGCGGCGCTTGGCCGTCAGGCTGCGGTATTGGAAAAGGACATCTGGGTCTGCTGGGTATTGCAGACCCTGTTCTCCATCCCTGATGCCCATCCCATGGCGTTCAAGGGTGGCACTTCGCTTTCCAAGGTCTACCAGGTCATCGATCGCTTTTCGGCTCAGCCGTTCCCTGGGCGACTTCGCCCAGATCATCGACCTGTTCGACAGGCACGGCGTCTCCTTCGTCTCGGTCACCCAGCAGTTCAACACCACCACCTCCATGGGGCGGCTCACGTTGAACATCCTCCTCTCCTTCGCCCAGTTCGAGCGTGAGGTAACCGGGGAACAGATCCGGGACAAGATCGCCCTGTCGAAGAAGAAAGGCATGTGGATGGGCGGCCATGTGCCGTTGGGATACGACGGTTGGGATACGACGTCGCCAACCGAAAGCTGGTGCCCAACGAGCTGGAGGCGGCGCTGGTGCGGCGCATCTTCAACCGCTTCGTCCGGCTGGGTTCCACCACCCTGCTGTGCAAGGAACTCAACGAGCAGGGCTTCCGCACCAAGCGCCGGCGCGGACGTGACGGCCGGATGAACAACGGCTTTCCCTTCACCAAGACCACAATCTACAAGATCCTCAAGAACCGCCTCTACCTGGGCGAGATCCGGCACAAGGACAAGTGGTACCCGGGGGAACACCGGGCCATCATCGACCAGGACCTGTGGGACAAGGCCCAGGCGATCATGGCGCAGGACCGCGGCCGGCGCGCCGCCGACTGCCGACGCAAGACGCCGGCGCCGCTCAAGGGGCTGCTCTATGGCCCCGACGGCAAGGCGATGACGCCCTCCCACACCCGGCGGGGCGACAAGATCTACCGCTACTACGTCACCCACACCGCCAACAAGAAAGGCTACGAGGAGTGCCCGGTGCGCCTGGTGAGGGCCGGTGACATCGAGGGCATCGTCTTCGACCAGATCAAGGCGATCCTCAGGAATCCCGCCATGATCGTCAGCACCTGGAAGGTCGCGAACACGCTCGACGACGGCATCACCGAGGACGAGGTGCGCGAAAGCCTGCAATCCATCGAGGCCGTCTGGGACCACCTCTACCACAAGGAGCAGGCCCGGCTGCTGCAGCTCTTCATCGAGCGCATCCGCGTGGAGCCGGAAGGCGTCCACATCGACATCCGCACCTGCGGCATCAACAGCCTGGTGCTGGACCTCAGGGCCGCGGCGCGCGAAACGAAGGAGATGACGGCATGAGACCCCGAATCAACCTGAGCCGTGACGGCAAGCGGATCGAAATCTTCATTCCGGCCCGGCTGGCGCGCAACGCCGGCCGCAAGACCATCCTTTCGCCCACCGGGCAGCCGGTGAACCCGGACCGCAACGAGGAGGCGGACGTGACCCTGCTCAACGCCCTGGTCCGGGCCCACCGGTGGAACCTCTGGCTGGCCAGGGGCAAGTACGAAAGTGTCAAGGAACTCGCCGCGGCCAAGGGCATCACCAGCGCCAGCTACGCCTCGCGGATCCTGCGCCTGACCCTGTTGGCCCCGGACATCCAGGACGCGATCCTCAACAG
>Ga0256839_1000559_pt1 | contig 47984 bp, 52 predicted proteins | sample 354166metaG_FD_185968 | JGI IMG/M metagenome (GOLD analysis project Ga0256839, IMG submission 185968) | Hydrothermal vent microbial communities from Mid Atlantic Ridge, Atlantic Ocean - 354-166 | ecosystem: Environmental > Aquatic > Marine > Hydrothermal vents | place: Atlantic Ocean: Mid... | reverse complement strand
CTAGGGACGGCACAAAACCACATCGTACCTTCCATCCAGACGCATGAATACTTAACGCCCCTCATTGAAATCCTTGTACCGGATCATTTGATCCCTTAGATCTGCTTACCGTAGACTTCGCTCCCTGCAACATACTTCAGAAGTTACATGATCCATTCAATGGAGCCATCTTTGCTCACCTTCAGACGATCACTTATCCGGATCCGGGACAACCCCGCGTCGAGAACACAATGGAAAAGCACGGTGTCCAATGGTAACCTAGGGCGCTTATGGATCAACAGGCGAGGCCATGGCACTTTGCCATCACCCGAAGTGGGGCCTGCCCACAGATGTCCTTGCCCCCATTGCGAAGAGAATCGGATTCTTGAACGCTAGCACCCGCTTCCCCATCACAGCCATCGAAATGCTCCGCAGTTTCACACGGCATTCCGAACTGATAGGCCAGCTGGTACGTCGGGAAATTGCCGGACGCTACAAAGGATCGGTATTCGGCTTGCTCTGGTCATTTATCAATCCTTTGATCCTGCTCGCGGTATATACCTTTGTTTTCAGCTTCGTTTTCAAGACCCGATGGGGCACAGGATCTGAAAACAAGACCGAGTTTGCCTTGGCACTATTCGCAGGTCTAATAATCCATGGCCTCCTCTCAGAGTGCATTATTCGGGCACCATATCAAATTCTAAATAACCCCAGTTACGTCAAAAAGGTCGTTTTTCCTTTAGAAACGCTTTCTTGGGTTACATTGCTATCGACGCTGTTCCACACACTGGTTAGTCTACTGGTATGGTTGATCTTTTTTGTTACTGTCAACCACTCCATTCATGCCACCATCATTTTCCTGCCAGCCGTATTGCTACCCTTGATTTTCTACTGCCTTGGGCTCTCTTGGTTTCTGGCATCGCTAGGCGTCTACCTCCGTGATATCAGTCAAGTAACCGGCATTGTCAGCACTCTCCTGCTATTTATGTCGCCAATTTTCTACCCAATCTCCGCAATACCCGAGAAATACCAGATCTATCTATACCTCAACCCTCTGACATTTATTATCGAGCAAGCGCGGAATGTCATGATGTGGGGGGAGATGCCGGACTGGCCGAGCCTACTGGTGACCCTTCTGGTCAGCATTGCAGTCGCTTGGGGGGGCTTCGCATGGTTCCAGAAGACGAGAAGAGGTTTTGCCGATGTCCTCTGAGTCTCCCGCCATATCGTTACAAAATATAAGTAAATGCTTTGAGATCTATCACAAACCCCATCATCGCCTGCTCCAAGGACTTGTACGGGGCAAGAGGCAGCTATTCGATGAATTCTGGGCGCTCCAAGACATTAGCTTCAACATTCTCGAAGGCGAAACCGTCGGAATCATCGGCAGAAACGGCGCTGGGAAGTCCACGCTATTGCAGATCATCTGCGAAACACTTACACCTACATCTGGCAGTATCAAGGTCAATGGCCGTGTGGCCGCGCTACTGGAGTTGGGAGCCGGATTCAACCCCGAGTTCTCGGGCCATGACAACATCTACATGTATGCTGCACTACTCGGGCTTAGCCGTGAAGAAATCAGTCAGAAATACGATAGCATCGTAGGCTTCGCGGATATAGGCACCTTTATCGAGCAGCCAGTGAAAACCTATTCGAGCGGCATGTTCGTCCGATTAGCATTTGCCGTCATTGCACATGTCGATGCCGACATACTCGTCATTGACGAAGCACTTGCCGTTGGCGACGTGTTCTTTACCCAGAAATGCATGCGCTTTCTAAGACAATTCCAAAAACACGGCACCATTCTGTTCGTCAGCCACGACACCAGCTCCGTTGTCAATTTTTGTACTAAAGCCATCTGGCTCGATAAGGGAAGAATCAAAGCATCTGGAGAGTCAAAAGACGTGACCGAGCAGTATCTCGAAGGCGTGTACGAAGTCTCGCAGGAAATTGACGGCACAAAGCAATCATGCCAGAGCAAGAAGAAGGAAGAGTCGCCTGAAAGCGGGAGGTGCATTGAGGCGGTGACAGATCAACGTGCAGCTTTTATTCAACACAGCAACCTGCGGAACGATCTCGAAATCTTTCGGTTTCATGAACCGGCCAAGTCCTTCGGAACTGGGCTGGCGACGATTACCAACGTACGAGTCACAGACGCCAGTGACACCTCCCTGACCTGGGCTGTTGGCGGAGAATCCGTGTCGATAGAAATCGTTTCTGCATTGAACAAGCCAATAGACAACCCGATTGTCGGATTCGTAGTCAAAGACAAACTGGGTCAGACTCTTTTTGGGGACAACACCTACCTTACCTGTCAACAGACCCCGATAGCCTGCAAAGAAGGAGATACCTTGCTCACAAAATTTACATTTTCGATGCCAATATTGCCTTCAGGCCCCTATAGTGTCTCCGTAGCAATTGCTGAAGGAACACAGGAAGACCACATACAGCACCATTGGATACACGATGCAATCGTTTTCGAATCTCATGCCACCAGCCTTTCCACTGGATTGGTAGGGATTCCAATGCAGTCAATATCTCTTACAACCCTCTGAAGCCGGCAGCAGGGTCACATTGTCATGAATACCATATTTCACACCACCCCTCCTCACATCATTCTCAGCCAGCCCAAAAGATTGGTTCCCCCCTACTCCTGGGTCGGACATATTCCCTTTGCTTTCTGGCTAGTCAATAAGCTAAAGCCTTCTAGCATTGTCGAGCTGGGAACACACACTGGAAACTCATATTTTTCATTTTGCCAAGCTGTAGAGGAAAGCGGCATCTCGAGTCGCTGTATTGCAATAGATACTTGGCGCGGAGACGAGCACGCGGGATTCTATGGCGATACCATTTACAGTGCAGTCCTTGAGTACAACAATCAGAACTACCAAGACTTTTCGACGCTGCTCCGCTCAACGTTTGACGATGCACTGACCCAAGTCGATGATGCCAGTATTGATATCTTGCACATTGATGGCCTCCACACCTACGAGGCCGTCAAGCATGACTTTGACACCTGGCTCCCCAAGCTCAGCAAACACGGCATCGTACTGCTCCATGACATTCAGGTTCGTGAACGGGGCTTTGGGGTTTGGAAACTGTGGCAGCAACTTCGAACCACATATCCATCGTTCGAATTCACACACTCAAGTGGCCTCGGCGCCCTCGGCATCGGCAAAGACCTGCCAGACGCAGCCATAGAGCTGTTTTCTCTAAAGGATCAAGAGGTAATAGTGACCCAAACCATGTTTTCCCGCCTCGGTAGCGCCATCCAGTACGAAGCAGAGCTGGAGAAAGCACAGATTGACACACGAGACAGAGAAGACGGTATCAGTTGGCTAAAACAACAAGTCGAGTCCAGAGATCACGACATCAGCTGGCTAAAACAGCAGCTGGAAACTCGTGACAAAGAAATTACTCAGCTCAACGGTATGCTCAACGGCACATCAGAAGAACTCAACCACACTCAACAGAACCTCCAGGACCTACAAGCCAGCATTACACCAGCCATAAGATTTTTTACGAGAATCAACAACCTCAGACATGCGTCAACTTTCTGGCTGAAGTCGAACATCAAGGGAACCCCCCTGGCCCCCCCGCTATTCTGGATCAACGCACGAATCCAACGATTAACGCAGGTGCTTCGACACCTTCCGTATTCAAGACAAAATGGCCCGGCAATCAACACCTTCGTCAGCCAACGAGGGGGTGTGTTATTGAGTCCTGAGCATATCCAGTGGCTCACCAATACTACTGAAGAATCGGATCTACCAGCCATCGACATCAGCATTGTCACGCACAACAGCGCCAAGTGGTTACCAGCATTTCTCGAAAGCCTACTGTCACTTGACTATCCAGCGAACAAACTGGATATCACATTTGTCGACAACAACTCAAGCGACAACACCCCTGAATTGCTTAAAGCGTTCCAGAAATCCCAAGCCAAACTATTTGCCAGCATCAACATTATCCGGCAGGCAAATCTTGGCTTTGGAATGGGGCATCATACGGCGATCTCAGCCGGGAAAAACCCGTTCATACTCATTACGAACGTTGATCTCACGCTTGAACCAGATGCCCTGAAAAAAGTGATAGCACGCGCCTTGTCCGACAGCACTCACACAGCCTCGTGGGAGCTACGCCAAAAGCCTTATGAACACCCAAAATATCTCGACCCTGTTACTCTTGACGTTAATTGGTCTTCACATGCATGCATTCTAATACGGCGCACAGCCTATGAACACGTCGGCGGCTACGAACCACGGATATTCATGTATGGCGAAGACGTGGAACTGTCTTACCGGCTACGCGCTCACGGCTACTCGCTCCGTTACGTTCCCAACGCCGTTGCCTGGCATTACTCCTATTCGACTGCTTCGGAAATAAAACCCATTCAATTCAGCGGTTCCACCCTTGCAAACGCATACCTGCGCCTGCGTTACGGAAACTGGTCGGATATCGCCGCGATCCTCCCCTTGCAGTTCGCATTGCTGGTGCGCGGTGGAGGCTTTTCCGGTAGTCGAAAGATGGTTGCCAAAAATATCCTAGCACTCGCAAGAAATACCCCATATTTCCTCAGAAGCCGGCCTCCACGAGGCCATACCTTTTTCCCTTTCAGAGCTTTCGACTATGAAATGAGAAGAGGGGGCGCATTTTTCAAGCTGCAACCACTGGAAGGAGCTCTACCCCTCGTCAGCGTGATTACCAGAACACATGGCCCGGATGCACGCCACTTGAAAGAGTGCATCGCATCAGTGATGAATCAAACGTACCCAAATATTGAGCACATCATCGTAGAAGACGGTGGCACGACCAAAAAGGAGGTTATAGAGGAAGTCACGGAAAAATATCGCCCCAACGCTAAATTAGCATACCACCCTCTTGCCAAAGTCGGGCGCTCAGCTGCCGGAAATCATGGCATGTCAAAAGCAAAAGGCGAGTTTCTACTGCTGCTCGACGAAGATGACTTGTTGTTTCCAGATCATATCGAAACCCTGTACAACACGATTCACACGACACCAAACATCAACGCCGCCTACTCCCTTGCCTGGGATGTTGAAACGGTCACCCTGAAAGACGGCAACACGGGCTTCTATCACGAGGTTTCACACAGCACTCCGAGTCTTTTCTATCAAGAGTTCAGCCTCGACATATTAAAACACCACAACTACATTCCCATTCAGTCCATTCTGTTTCGGAGCAAGTTGTTCGAACAGCACGGCGGCTTTGACGAATCAATGGATCATTTAGAAGACTGGGATCTATGGAAAAAATATGCAGCTCTAGGTCTATTCAAATGGGTTCAAAAGACGACCTCACTATTCCACACACCCCATGACATTGGCGACAGAGTTCGACGCCAGATCGCTCTCGATAACGCCTACAAGCACGCTGTAGTCAAACACCACAACGAACATTCTTCTCAGAAAGAGCGGATGGAAAACGGCGAACTCAACAGTCCTGCAACGACCTGAAATGCTACTCCGATCTATACCAAGGCTATCCTCATTTACGCGAGGGCGCGACAACAACTTCAACCTCATACGATTTATTGCGGCATTACTCGTTATACTAAGCCATAGCTACCCACTCACGGGCAATCCAGCAGAACCCCTTAGCGTACTCGCCGGATTTACTTTTGGCCACCTTGCAGTGGATATATTCTTTGTCACCAGCGGCTTTCTAGTTAGTGCTAGCCTACTCAAACGATCAGAACTAAAGTCGTTTATTACTTCCAGAATCGTTCGCATTTACCCTGCCCTCATTGTTGCTGTTGCCTTCTCTGCGTATATCATCGGTCCCTTGTTCACATCACTACCACTGGTGGAATACCTAAAATCCCCCACCACCCACAACTTCTTTATCCACAACTCTCTCCTCGTCGTTGAGCCAATACAGTTTTCTCTTCCTGGGACATTCGAGCACTTACCGGTAAAAAACTCAGTCAATGGATCACTCTGGACACTTCCATGGGAAGTCGCGATGTACGCAGCACTCACATTCTTGGGGATAATTTCGCTTTTGACTTTCAAAAGACTTCACCCCCAATTCCTGAAGGTTTCAATCACGAGTACCGCAGTCTTGTTTACGGTGGTGTATTTCGCTAACCACAGCACCCATCTCATCACCGGACCTCACCTCCCGCATATGATCAGATTTGCTGCCATGTTTTTCATGGGAGGGGCATACTACATCTACCGTCAAAATATCCCCTTATCCAAACATCTATTTTCTATACTGCTAGCACTGGTCATTATTTCATCAACTTCTCCGGGAAACATATCATTTTTCATTTATTCATTGGCACTCCCCTACTTGCTGCTTTATCTGTCTTATATTCCCACAGGCTTCATCCGAAGATTCAATCAACTCGGGGACTACTCTTATGGGCTATATATCTACGCATTTCCGATTCAGCAGTCTCTCGTATTTCTCAGACCAGACATACCCACCACTACGCTTTTTTTATCTGCATTCCCATTAACACTCTTTCTGGCCATGCTGTCGTGGCACTTTGTCGAAAAACCAAGCCTTGACCACTGGCGAAAGCAGTCTAAAAATCCAAACCGTTAGGCATGGCACCCTGAGGCAGTCCATACGTGAAACCGACAAATCAAAATCGTAGCGACCAGTGCCTTGATATTGTAATCGTCAACTTCAACGGTGGACACAAGATACTCGACTGCATCAACTCGGCCATCGCCCTTGACGACATCAACCAGATCATTGTTGCCGATAATGGATCAAACGATGGGAGCCTGGAGGAACTCCAGTCAATTGCTAAGCAAAACGCACGGGTCGTTCTTGTAAGAAATGCTGCAAACATTGGCTTTTCCGCTGGAAACAATCGAGCAATACATTTTCTTTCGGCATCGTATGCACTATTTATCAACCCCGACACATTGATTTCCGGCGATGCAGTAAGAAAACTGCTGACATTCATGTCATCCGATCCACAAACCGGAATGGCCGGCCCACTGATTCTCAACCAAGACGGCTCCGAGCAGCGCGCGTGCCGCCGCGACGAACCCACACCTCTCGCGGCACTCAAAACACTGGTAGGCAACCGCGAAAAGGGCATCAACAAGGTGGGTAAACCGCTGCCTGCTGGCCCGGTCGAGGTCGACGCCATCTCCGGTGCTTGCATGCTTGTGCGGCGCGAGGCGCTCGAAGACGTAGGACCACTGGATGAGGGTTACTTCCTACATTGTGAAGATCTGGACTGGTGCAAGCGGTTCTGGTTGAAAGGCTGGAAGGTGATGTTCTTGCCGCATGTGTCCATTACCCATGCCAAAGGAGGCAGCAGCCATAATCGCCGGGTGCGGGTTGAATGGCACAAGCACAAGGGTATGGCGCGCTACTATCGGAAGTTCTACACCGATCAATATCCGCGCATTCTGATGTATGGGGTTTACGCTGCAATTTGGGCCCGTTTCTTTCTGCTGACGCCAGTATGGTTACTGCAGAGTCTTCGCAGATGACGGTGGTCACTGTACTCGGCGCGACCAGCTTGATCGGACATTTCCTGTTACCCGCCCTGGCAGACAAGGGGTATCAGGTCACCGCGGTGAGCAGGAATGAAGGGGCCGGCTCTCCGGGCATCAGCTGGATGCAGCACGATATCTCCAGGAACCCGTTGACGTTTACAGGCAATGAAACGCTGATCAGCCTGGCGCCGATATGGGTATTGGGCAAGATGCTTCATGAATCCGACTCTGCACCCGGCAGAATCATCGCTTTCAGCTCGACAAGCGCGGTCTCCAAGATCGATTCTCCTGACCCGGCAGAGCGCAAGACGGCAGAAATGCTACGTCTGGGTGAGACGCTGCTGCGAGACTACGCTGAGAAACATGGTATTGGCTGGACGATTCTGCGCCCGACAATGGTCTATGGTGCAGGATTGGACAAGAATGTTGCGGTGATTGCAGGCTTCATCGAACGTTACCGCTTCTTCCCGCTATTCGGGGAGGCATGCGGCAAACGCAGCCCGGTACATGCCGCCGACCTTGCCAATGCCGCGCTGGCGTGCCTGACACAGCAGACTACAGAGAACGCGCTTTACGCCTTGTGTGGAGGGGATGTGATCAGCTACCGGGAAATGGTCACGCGTCTATTTGAGGCATTGGGACGCAAACAGCGTACTGTGTATATACCGCTACCGGTCGCCCGAACCGCGATACGAATGGCGGCGCTGCTCCCCCAATACAGGCACCTGCTGCCTTCGATGGCCGACAGAACCCAGCAGGATCTGGTCTTCGACAGCGGTGACGCCATACGGGATTTCAACTACTCCCCGCGCCCTTTCAGGCCCGAACGAGCAGATCTCGTTCGGGCTGACTAAGGTAAAGCCGTTCAGTCGCTACCTCGCACCGCCAACCTTCAGCTGCACGACGCCATTGTCCGCTGACGAGGCCTCGCCTTCGACATGTTCACGCCCGACAGCATAGTAGGAGAAACCATGCTGGCGCATGCGATCGAGGTCGTAGATGTTGCGGCCATCAACAATGACGGGGCTGCTAAGGCGCCGCTTGATCCCTTCGAAATCCGGGCTCCAGAAAATCTTCCATTCGGTGCAGACGACCAGTGCATCAGCCCCATCGAGCGCTGCATAGGGCTCATCAACCAACGCCAGGTCATCGCGCTCGCCATAGATTCGGCGGGTCTCATTCATGGCCTCAGGGTCATAGGCGCGGACGCTCGCACCAGATTCCCACAGCGCCTCCATCAGCACCCTGGAAGGCGCATCACGCATATCATCGGTGTTCGGTTTGAAGGCCAGCCCCCAGACGGCAATGGTCTTGCCCTTGAGGTCACCATCGAAGTGACGATCGAGCTTGCGATACAGAATATGCTTCTGATCGTTGTTCCTCGCCTCAACCGCCGACAACAACTGTGCGTCAAAACCAACTTCCCTGGCGGTACGCTCCAGCGCCTTCACATCTTTTGGGAAACAGGAGCCACCGTAGCCACAGCCCGGATAGATGAACTGGTAACCAATCCGTGGATCGGAGCCGATGCCAATACGAACGGCCTCGATATCCGCGCCCAGTTTTTCAGCCAGCTGGGAAATCTCATTCATGAAGCTGATCTTGGTGGCCAACATGGCGTTGGCAGCATATTTCGTCAGCTCGGCGGAGCGGATGTCCATGACGATCAGCTTGTCGTGATTGCGGTTGAATGGTGCATACAGTTCCCGCATCACGCTGGTAGCATGGTCGCTATCGACCCCAACCACGATTCTGTCAGGCCGCTTGAAATCATCCAGCGCCGCGCCCTCTTTCAGGAACTCCGGGTTGGATACGACGTGGAAGTCCAACTTCTCACCTCGCTCGTTCAGACACGCCGAGATCTTCGCCCTTACCTTGTCGGCTGTACCCACAGGGACGGTTGACTTATCCACCACGACCTTTGGCGATGTCATCCGCTGACCGATTGTCTCAGCCACCGCCAGCACGTACTGCAGATCGGCAGAACCATCCTCGTCCGGCGGTGTACCGACGGCAATGAACTGTACTTCGCCGTGATTGACCGCCCGATCCATATCGGTCGTGAAATCAAGATTGCCGCGCTTCATCGCGTCTTCCACGACGCCATCAAGCCCAGGCTCGTAGATGGGCAGAATGCCCTGCTTTAGCTTGGCGATTTTCTCTTCGTCGACATCGACACAAAGTACCTTGTTGCCCACATCCGCCAGACAGGCGCCTGTCACCAACCCCACATAGCCGGAACCGTAAATTGTAACTTTCATATTGTCTCCCAAAAAAACACTAACTAACCCTTCTTACTATTTAACGATACTCGCCGGCATCGGCCGCCGACAAACCAATCTCAACTTGCTTTCCGATCGGCATACTGCTGATCAATCCATTCCTGGTAGCTGCCGTCGAGGATTCGCTGCCACCAGCCTTCATTGTCGAGATACCAGGATATTGTCTTATCGATACCGGTTTCAAAACTTTCCACGGGCTTGTAGGCCAGCTCTGCTGTCGTCTTCGCCGCATCGATCGCATAACGCTGATCGTGACCGGGGCGGTCTTTGACGTAGGTGATCAACGAGTTAGCCTTCTCCCCACGTGCAGCAGGCGCATCGGGGTATTTTTCTTTCATCTGCAGATCGGCAGCAAAGCGCTCATCCATCAACTTGCAGATGAGGTTGACGATGTCGATATTGGTCCATTCGTTGTGACCACCGATGTTGTAAGTCTCACCGAGCCGGCCTTTCTTGATGATCAGGTCGATGCCGCGGGCATGATCATCCACGTACAGCCAGTCGCGTATCTGCTTGCCGTCGCCGTAGATGGGAAGCGCCTTGCCATGCAGAATGTTGATCAGCACCAGCGGAATCAGCTTTTCCGGAAACTGATAGGGACCGTAATTGTTGGAGCAGTTGCTGGTCGTTACTTCCAGACCGTAGGTATGGTGGTAAGCCCTGACCAGATGGTCCGATGCCGCCTTACTGGCAGAATAAGGTGAGTTTGGCGCATAGGGCGTGGATTCGGTGAACGGCGGATCGTTCGGGCCCAGCGTGCCATAGACTTCATCCGTGGATACGTGGTGAAAACGGTGAGGCAAACGCCCCTCCGGCCCATCCAGCCACACGGCACGCGCGGCTTTCAGCATCGAGTGCGTGCCGCCGATATTGGTATCGATGAAAGCGTCGGGGCCGCTGATGGAGCGATCGACATGGCTTTCGGCGGCAAAATGGACGATGGTGTCGATCTTTTCCTCGCGCAGCAGCTTTTCGATCAGCGCCTGATCACGAATATCCCCATGCACGAAGCGAAAGGCCGGATTGCTTTCCGCCGAGCGAATACTTTCGTGGTTGCCGGCATAGGTGAGTGCGTCCAAACCAATCACCCGGTCGCCGGGATAGGTATCAAGCCAGTAGTAAACAAAATTCGCCCCGATAAAACCGGCGGCGCCGGTCACTAATAGATTAGCCATTTTCAAGTTCCTTCATCATATTGTTCAGTGCCGCACGCCAGTGCATGCCGGTGTAGCCGGTAGCCTGACGCATTGCTTCCTTGCTCAGCACACTGTACGCCGGTCTCGCAGCCGGGGTCGGATATGCTTCGGTGGATATTGGGTTGATTGTCACATCACGCGGCAGCAACCCCATCGAACGCCCAAGTTCATGAATCGCCACAGCAAAATCATACCAGCTCGCCACCCCGGTATCGGTCCAGTGGTAGGTGCCTGCCAGTGACTTGTCGATGGCGAGATAGAGCACCTTGGCCAGCTCGGCCGCCCAGGTCGGCGTACCCACCTGGTCTTCGATAACGCCGAGTTCCTCGCGCTCGCTCATCAAACGCAGCATTGTCTTGACGAAATTGTTGCCATGCGCGGAGTAGACCCAGGCGGTCCGCACGATCAATGCGTCGTCGCCCATCACTTCTCTGACCGCCTGCTCCCCCTTTTGTTTCGTCTCACCATAAACGCCAGCCGGGTTCATCGCATCGTCCGGCTGGTAAGGACGGCTCTTGCAGCCATCGAAAACGAAGTCAGTGGACACATGCGCCAGTCGCGCACCGAATTCAAGCGCGGCGCTGGCCAGATTTTCAGCGCCAGTGACATTGATGGCCATGGCCATTTCCTCATCCGACTCCGCCTTGTCAACGGCTGTATAGGCAGCAGCGTTGATGATCCAGTCCGGTCGAACTTCCGCGACCTTGCGACTAACGGCCGAAGCGTCGGCAATATCCAGCTCCTGCCGCCCCAGCGCGATCAGCGCCACGCCTTGCGGTACCGCCCGTTGCAGCTCCTGACCCAACTGCCCATTGGCTCCTGTGACGAGAATGCTTGTCATGACTAGTACCGCTTGTCGAGCATCGCCAGCAGATAGGCACCATAGCCGCTCTTCTTCAATGGCTGCGCGATCTTTTCCAGCTGCTCATCGTCGATGAAACCCTGTCGCCAGGCAATCTCCTCCGGGCAGGCGATCTTCAATCCCTGCCGCTCCTCGATGACGCGGATGAAATTGGCGGCATCGAGCAATGACTGCGTGGTGCCGGTATCCAGCCAGGCAGTACCGCGACTCATGCGCATCACCGCCAGGTCGCCACGTTCGAGGTAGACCTTGTTGACGTCGGTGATCTCCAGTTCACCCCGCAGCGACGGCTTTACATTACGGGCAATGTCGACCACGTCATTGTCATAGAAATAGAGCCCGGTTACAGCGTAGTTGGACTTGGGATGTTCGGGTTTTTCCTCAATGCTGGTCGCGGTTCCGCTCTCATCGAAATCGACCACACCGTAGCGCTCCGGATCATGGACATAGTAGCCAAACACGGTCGCGCCGGTATCGCGGCGACCAATGCCCTGAAGTCGCAGTGAAAACCCTTCACCATAAAAAATATTGTCACCCAGAATCAGCGTGACCGGGCTATCGCCAATGAATTCTTCACCAATCAGAAACGCCTGCGCCAGGCCATCCGGGCTGGGCTGAACCGCATACTGCAAATTGATTCCCCACTGCGAACCGTCACCCAGCAAATGCTCGAACGCAGCCGCATCCTGGGGCGTGGTGATCAGCAAGATATCCTTGATACCGGCCAGCATCAGCGTGGTCAGCGGATAGTAGATCATCGGCTTGTCGTAGACCGGCATCAGCTGCTTGCTGACCGAGATGGTAAGGGGGTACAGACGGGTGCCGGAGCCACCCGCGAGGATAATGCCTTTACGCTTGCTCATGTTTTGATTGCCTGCAAATCCATTGCCCCGACCGACGTGCCGGGATCAGCTTGAATAAGGAGTACGGCCAGACGTGACCCGCCACACCCTGAATGGCCGGTATTGTCTTGCAAGCATCTGGAGATTGCCACCGTCAAGCGGTGGCAGTTACTGAAACTGTGAAAGGGATCAGTCAAATCGATGGATTGACGCCCCAGCGAGCATCAGAAAGGAATGTCGTCCTCGAAATCGTCCTTCACCGGCTGGGCCGCAGGCTTACTGGCGACCTGGGGAGCTTCCGTCGGCATGGGCGGCTCCTCGTATCCCCCCGTACTACCGCCGCTACGACTGTCGAGCATCTGCATCTCATTGGCGACGATCTCGGTGGTATAGCGATCCTGACCATCCTGACCCTGCCACTTGCGCGTGCGTAGACTGCCCTCGATGTAGACCTTGGAGCCCTTCTTCAAATACTCACCGGCAATTTCCGCCAGGCGATTGAAGAACACAACACGGTGCCATTCGGTACGCTCCTGTGGTTGCCCGGTTGCTTTATCTTTCCAGGTCTCGGATGTTGCAACCGTGATATTGGTTACCGCTCCGCCGCTGGGCATATAGCGGGTTTCAGGGTCCTTGCCCAGATTGCCGACCAGAATAACCTTGTTGACGCCTCTGCTTGCCATGTTCGAACCTTAAGTAACTTACATTCAGTAATGCGCGATTCTAGCGCGGATTGGCGATCAGGTCTTGTCGACGCACGGAGCATGACAAACATGGGAAGTTCACATAGCTGTCGTTGGTCTGGAATACTGCTCCAGCGTGTCCAGTGCCGCCTTTTCGCGATCGACCTTGAGATAGGCAACACCCTCATCTGCGATCACCACTGCCTCGGCAACACCAGGCACTCCCCCCAATTCGGTGGCCAACGCTTGGGCTGCCTGCTCATCCATCTCTCCCACATCCAGCACCAGGCTGCTCAAATAACCGGGGTTTTTCATACTCGCGGCAGCCAGCAGCCAAATGGCGGCAACCACAGCACCGAACAGATACACTGCGCTCAGACCATGATGCTCATGCAACCAGCCGCCAGCCAGCCCACCGACGAAGATCCCCATGAACTGGGATGTCGAATAGACGCCCATCGCCGTGCCCTTGGCATCAGGTGGCGAGGTCTTCGCAACCAGCGACGGCAATGAGGCTTCCAGCAGATTGAACGCAGTAAAAAACACCCATAACGCGAACATCAGCGCCCAGAAACTGGCGTTGTTGCCATAGAGCAGCAATTCCGCAATCACCAGCACGGCCACCGCAGCCACAAAAACCAGTTTCATCTTCTGCCGGGCTTCGGCAATGATGATGAACGGCACCATGGCCGCGAACCCGAGCAACATGACAGGCAGGTAGATTTTCCAATGCGACACCGACGGTATCGAAAAATGATCCTGAAACTGCAGCGGCAACACAACCCAGTTTGAAGCAAGCAACAGATGCAGGGTAAAAATGCCCAGATCGAGCCGCAGCAACTGCCGATCCCGCAGCACATCACCCAGGTAGCTCCAAACCATGCCGGTATCACGATGACGCTTGATCCGTGTCGGTGTTGGCACGCCCTGCCACACGATCAAGCCAGCCACCCCAGCCAGCACCGCCGTCAACCAGAAAATACCAGGCACACCGATCCACTGGTTCAGCAGCGGCCCCAGCACCATCGCTACCGAAAAGGAGACACCGATTGTCACACCGACAATCGCCATCACCCGGGTTCGAACCGTTTCACGCGTCAGGTCCGCCAATAGCGCCAGGGTAGCCGCCGCGATGGCGCCACTGCCCTGAATTGCCCGCCCCACCACAACACCCTCGATCGTTGTCGCGGTTGCGGCAATCACGCTGCCCAGGGCAAACACCGCCAGCCCGGCCAGAATCACCGGTTTACGCCCTATACGATCGGAAAGCAGCCCTAGCGGAATCTGAAATACCGCTTGCGTGAGACCGTATATACCAATGGCCAGGCCAACCAGCGTCGGCGTCACCCCCTCCAACGTCGTGGCATACAGCGCGAATACCGGCAGAATCATGAACAGGCCAAGCATTCGAATGCCATAGACACCGGCCAGCCCGACAGTGGTTCTCCGTTCAACCCCGGTCAATGGTTGAAGCTCTTTTTTTGTCATTCCGATCAAGCTCTTTCAGTAGCGGAGGCCGTCGTATATTATCAGCTTACACACTGAGACGAGCCCGAGAATCATCAATCGGGCAACAGGCGTTTTAGCTTTCTTCGGGGGTCGCAAGGCCCAACTCGCCAACAACTTCCCAACCCCAATGGACAAAATCATCATTCGTGGTGCGCGCACCCATAACCTGAAGAATATCGATCTCGCCATTCCGCGCGACAAGCTCATTGTGATTACCGGGCTGTCAGGTTCGGGCAAATCGTCCCTGGCATTCGACACCATTTACGCGGAGGGACAACGCCGTTATGTCGAATCACTATCGGCCTATGCCCGGCAGTTCCTGTCGATGATGGAAAAGCCGGACCTCGACCATATCGAAGGGCTGTCACCAGCCATTTCCATCGAGCAGAAAACCACCTCGCACAACCCCCGCTCCACCGTCGGCACGATTACCGAGATACACGACTACCTGCGACTATTGTTCGCCCGCACCGGTACTCCCCGCTGCCCCGAACACCAGGTCGCGCTCGAAGCACAAACCATCAGTCAGATGGTCGACCAGGTGCTAACCCTGCCCGAAGGCAGCAAGCTGATGCTGCTCGCACCGGTCGTCAACAACCGCAAGGGGGAACACCTACAGCTGCTCGACAGCCTGCGGACACAGGGTTTCATTCGTGCTCGAATCAATGGGGAAGTCTACGAGCTGGACGATCCGCCCAAGCTGGACCTGCGTCGTAAACACAGTATCGATGTGGTCGTAGATCGTTTTCGGGTTCGTGGCGACCTGCAATTACGCCTGGCCGAATCATTCGAAACCGCGCTGAATCTGGCAAGCCGCATTGCAAAAGTGGCCTGGATGGACGACCCTGAGGAGCCCGAGATCATTTTCTCATCGAGCTTTTCCTGTCCCCACTGCGGCTATTCACTGCCCGAGCTGGAGCCGCGGATATTCTCCTTCAACAGCCCCACCGGCGCCTGCCCGAGCTGTGATGGCCTTGGTGTCATCCAGACCTTCGACCCCACCCGCATCGTCGCCCACCCCGAGCTGTCACTGGCAGATGGCGCCATCCGCGGTTGGGACAAACGTAACGGCTACTATTTTCAGCTGATCTCTTCGCTTGCAGCGCACTACGGCTTTGATATCGAAAAACCCTTTAAGAAACTGACCAAGAAGCAACAGAAGGTGATCCTCTACGGCAGCGGTGGTGAAAGCATCGAGTTCACCTACCGCAATGACCGTGGGCTGCGATTTACCCGCAGCCATCCTTTCGAAGGCATTCTGCACAATATGGAGCGCCGCTATCGCGAGACCGACTCCTCTGCGGTTCGCGATGAACTCGCCAAGTACATGATCACCCAGCCCTGTCCGGACTGCGAAGGGACCAGGCTCAATCTCGCCTCGCGCAATGTCTTTATCAACGACACCAACCTCCCGCAAATCTCCAGCCTGCCAATCAGTGACGCCCTCGCCTTCTTCGAACAGCTGAAACTCACGGGCCACAAGGGGCAGATCGCTGCGAAAATTGTCCAGGAGATCAGCGAGCGGCTGCGTTTTCTCGCCAATGTTGGCTTGAACTATCTCAGTCTCGACAGAAGCTCCGATACCCTTTCCGGCGGTGAAGCCCAACGCATCCGCCTCGCCAGCCAGATCGGCGCCGGGCTGGTCGGGGTCATGTACGTGCTCGACGAGCCATCCATTGGCCTCCACCAACGCGACAATCAGCGCCTGCTCGACACGCTGGCCCGGCTGCGCGATCTTGGCAATACGGTGATCGTGGTCGAACACGATGAAGAAGCCATCCGCGCCGCCGACCACGTCATCGATATCGGACCCGGCGCCGGGCTGCATGGCGGCGAAATCGTTGCCCAGGGAACACCAAAACAGATCGAGCGCAGCAGGCATTCGATTACTGGCCAATACCTCGCCGGCAAGCGACGGATCGAGGTGCCGCCCATGCGCACACCGCCGCAACCGGACAAAATGCTCGTGGTCCGTGGCGCGCGAGGGAACAACCTGAAGAATGTCGAGCTGAGCATCCCAGTAGGGCTACTAACCTGCATCACCGGCGTCTCGGGTTCAGGCAAATCGACTTTGATCAACGACACGGTCTATCGCGCCATTGCGCGCGAATTGAATCGCGCAGCCACCGACCCCGCACCCTATGAAAGCATTGAGGGACTGGAACACTTCGATAAGATCATCGATATCGATCAGAGTCCCATCGGCCGCACCCCACGGTCCAACCCCGCAACCTACACCGGCCTGTTCACACCGATTCGAGAACTTTTTGCCGGCACCCGCGAAGCACGTTCCCGCGGCTACAAACCGGGGCGTTTCAGCTTCAATGTGAAAGGCGGACGCTGCGAAGCCTGTCAGGGTGACGGGCTCATCAAGGTGGAGATGCACTTCCTCCCCGATATCTATGTGCCCTGCGACGTCTGCGGGGGCAAACGCTACAACCGGGAAACGCTCGACATCCACTACAAGGGCAAAAACATCAGCGAGGTGCTAGACATGTCAGTCGAAGAAGCCGCCGACTTCTTCACCGCAGTGCCCGCCGTCAGCCGCAAGCTCGCGACCTTGATGGATGTTGGACTTTCCTACATCACCCTGGGGCAGGCCGCGACAACGCTCTCTGGAGGCGAGGCGCAACGCATCAAGCTGGCAAGAGAACTTTCCAAGCGCGACACCGGACGCACAATCTATATTCTCGACGAACCCACCACCGGACTCCATTTTCATGACGTCGAACAGCTGCTCAATGTACTGCATCGCCTACGTGATCATGGCAATACCGTGATCGTCATCGAACACAACCTCGACGTGATCAAGACCGCTGACTGGATTGTCGATCTGGGGCCAGAGGGAGGTTCAGGCGGAGGAGAAATTATTGGCGAAGGCACACCTGAAATGCTGGCTGCCAACAAGGACTCTCATACCGGCCAGTACCTCAAACCACTGCTTGATTGAATCTCAGAAACAAAAAGGCCGGGCAATGCCCGGCCTTTTTGTTGCAACGCCAATTGAGCGCTATTCCTCGTCCGGCATCGGACGGTCAACCAGCTCAACATACGCCATTGGCGCGTTGTCTCCGGGGCGGTTTCCACACTTGAGAATACGCAGATAGCCACCGGGTCGATCCTGGTAGCGTGGCCCAAGTTCGGCAAACAGCTTGCCGGTCATTTCTTTGTCGCGAAGACGCGCAAACGCCAGACGACGCTTATGAACCGAATCCTCTTTGGCCATTGTGATCAACGGTTCCGCGACGCGGCGCAACTCCTTGGCCTTCGGCAATGTGGTTTTGATCAGTTCGTGACGAAACAGATTATTGGTCAGGTTCTGCAACATGGCCTTGCGATGACTCGCATTGCGGTTGAACTGCCTGCCGGCTTTACGATGACGCATTTGATGATTACCTTAAGCTGAAACTTATGATCAGGAAGCTTTTTTGTCGTTGTCGCCGAGCCCCGGCGGCGGCCAGTTCTCCAGCCGCATTCCCATGGACAACCCATGAGAGGCAAGAACGTCCTTGATTTCGGTCAAAGACTTTTTGCCGAGATTGGGCGTTTTCAGCAACTCAACCTCGGTGCGCTGAATCAGATCCCCTATATAGTAGATGTTCTCGGCCTTGAGGCAATTCGCAGACCGCACCGTTAATTCGAGATCGTCTACTGGCCGCAGCAGGATCGGATCCATCTCGTTCTCGTGCTTTTCGGGCTGTGGCGCTTCCTGCTTCTCAAAGTCGACAAAAATCGCCAACTGTTGCTGCAATATGCCCGCGGAAAGGCGGATTGCTTCCTCTGGGTCGACCGTGCCATTGGTTTCAAGATCGATCACCAGCTTGTCGAGGTTGGTGCTCTGAGCTACCCGCGCGTTTTCAACCGTGTAGGCAACGCGGCGGATCGGCGAAAAGCTCGCATCAAGCAACATATGGCCAATCTCACGGTTCTCGTCAGGATCAACGCGTACATTGGCTGGCTGATAGCCGCGCCCCTTTTCAACTCTAAGCGTCATCTCCAGCGTCGTCTTACCGGTGATGTTGGCAATCAGATGATCAGGATTGACGATTTCGATATCGTGATCGGCCTGAATATCAGAAGCCAGCACGGGTCCTGGCCCCTTCTTGTTGATCGTCACAGTTGCATCCTCTTTCGAATGCATGATCAACGCAACGCCTTTGAGGTTGAGCAGAATTTCGACGACATCCTGCTGCACACCCTCGATACTGGTGTATTCGTGCAGCACACCGGAGATCTGCGCCTCGGTGATTGCACAGCCAGGAATGGACGAAAGGAGAATACGACGAAGCGCATTTCCCAGGGTATGACCAAATCCCCGCTCAAGTGGCTCCAGAACAACCTTGGCCTTATTGAGACCCTGTTCCTGAACGACGATTTTGCTGGGACGCAGCATCTCGTTAAGACTTCCTGACATGTGCCAAACCTCTTTTACTAGCTTACTTGGAGTACAGCTCAACAACGAGAGACTCGTTGATATCGGCAGCAAGATCACTGCGCTCCGGAACCGACTTGAAGATACCTGTCATCGCCTTTGCGTCGACATCCACCCACTCGGGAAAGCCGAATTGCTGGGCAATATTTACCGCTTCCTGGATGCGCAGCTGCTTCTTCGCCTTTTCACGAATCTCGACCACATCTCCGGCTTTCACCTGATAGGAAGGGATATTGACGACAGTCCCGTTGACCATGATGGCCTTATGACTGACGAGTTGGCGACATTCTGCACGCGTGACGCCAAAACCCATGCGATAGACGACATTATCGAGACGGCATTCGAGCAGTTTAAGCAGGTTTTCGCCTGTCGAGCCCTTCTGTGAAGCCGCTTTCTTGAAATAATTACGAAACTGCTTTTCAAGAACGCCGTAGATACGGCGGAGCTTCTGCTTCTCACGCAGCTGCATACCGTAATCTGAGAGGCGGCTGCGTCTGTCCCCATGTTGACCAGGAACCTTATCCAGTTTGCACTTGGTATCCAGAGACCGCGCACGGCTCTTGAGAAAAAGATCCGTGCCTTCACGACGGCTCAGCTTGCACTTAGGTCCGATATATCTAGCCATTTGTTAAACCCGACGTTTTTTCGGAGGACGGCAGCCGTTATGTGGAATCGGCGTGACGTCCGTGATGGATGTTATTTTGTAGCCTAGGTTGTTCAGCGCACGTACAGCCGAGTCCCGCCCAGGGCCAGGCCCCTTGACCCGAACCTCTAGGTTTTTCAATCCGTAATCTCTAGCCGCTTCACCAGCACGTTCCGAAGCAACCTGTGCCGCGAAGGGGGTGCTCTTACGCGAGCCGCGGAATCCGGATCCGCCCGATGTCGCCCAAGAGAGTGCATTACCCTGACGGTCGGTTATCGTAATAATCGTATTGTTAAAAGATGCGTTGACGTGCGCGATGCCGTCAGTAACTACCTTTTTAACCTTCTTTTTGCTTCGGTTCTGAGCCTTGGCCATATTAAATTTACCTGCCTAACCTTATCTCTTGATGGGGCGACGTGGCCCCTTCCTGGTACGCGCGTTGGTTCTTGTACGCTGCCCTCTCAACGGAAGTCCGCGACGGTGGCGGATGCCTCTGAAGCAGCCAAGATCCATCAGACGCTTGATATTCATCGATACTTCCCTACGGAGGTCACCCTCCACCGAGAACTTGGCAACCTCAGTGCGGAGATTCTCGATCTCACCTTCACTGAGGTCACGCATTTTGTTCGACGGCTCAACACCCGCCGCCTCACAAATCTGTTTGGCACGCGTCCGCCCAATCCCGTAAATCGAGGTGAGCGCAATCACTGCGTGTTTGTTATCGGGTACATTAATACCAGCTATACGAGCCATTTATCTTCTCCAACGTCGCCCCTCGAAAAAGGGTGCGCAATTCTAGGTACTTAGCGAACAGAATACAAGCCCCATCACAGACTGACGCCCATGATAAGATGAAAAATCGCACTACTGCCTGTCAAAACCCGTTCGCCTAGCCCTGACGCTGTTTATGCCGGGGATCTTTACAAATCACCCGCACGACGCCCTTGCGGCGGACGATCTTGCAATCGCGACAAATCTTTTTTACTGATGCTCGAACTTTCATGATCTACACCTAACAAATCAACTAAAACGGGTTATCTCAATGCGCCGGAACGCCCATAGCCTTTCAGGTTCGCCTTTTTCATGAGCCCTTCGTACTGGCTTGACATCAAATGCGCCTGAACCTGAGAGATAAAATCCATGACAACAATAACGATAATAAGGAGTGACGTCCCGCCGAAGTAGAACGGCACATTCCACGCTATGATCATGAACTCTGGCAATAAACAAACCGCGGTAATATAGATAGCACCAACCGCAGTTAGCCGAGTCATCACCCCGTCAATATAACGAGCTGTCTGCTCGCCAGGCCGTATCCCCGGAATAAACGCACCGGCCTTCTTGAGGTTTTCCGCCGTCTCGCGCGCATTGAAAACCAGCGCCGTATAAAAGAAACAGAAGAAGATAATCGCCAAGGCATAGAACAACGTATAAAGCGGCTGCCCCGGTGACAGTAGCAGCGCAACGTCCTGCATCCAGCTCAAACCTTGGGTACTTCCAAACCATTGCCCCAGCGTCGCCGGAAACAAAATGATACTAGACGCGAAAATCGGCGGAATAACGCCCGCTATGTTCAACTTGAGCGGCAAATGGCTCGACTGCGCGGCGTACACCTTGTTGCCTTGCTGCCTTTTCGCATAGTTCACCGTGATTCGTCGCTGTCCGCGTTCCACGAATACGACAAAATAAGTCACGCCAACCGCGAGTGTCAGCAGCAACAATACCAGCCATGGTGCCAACTCCCCGGTACTTGCCAGTTCGAGCGTGCCCGCGATAGCAGCTGGTAACCCGGCTACAATACCCGCAAAGATGATCAACGAAATTCCATTTCCCAAACCACGCTCGGTAATCTGTTCTCCGAGCCACATCAGAAACATCGTACCGGTTACCAACGAGACGGCGGTCGTAAAGACGAATGCGGGCCCCGGATTGATTGCTATCGAGCCATCGGCAAAGGTCTGCGACTGCAAACTGAGCGCGACGCCGATCGACTGGAACGTTGCCAAAGCGACGGTAAAGTAGCGCGTGTACTGCGTGATTTTGCGACGCCCTGCTTCCCCTTCCTTCTTCAGCTGTTCGAAGGTCGGCACGACGACCGTGAGCAACTGCATGATGATCGACGCAGATATGTAAGGCATGATCCCAAGAGCAAACACGCTAAGGCGCTCAAGCGCGCCGCCGGAAAACATGTTGAACATGTCCAGAATCGTGCCGGTCTGATTACTAAAGAAATCAGCCAGTGCACCGGGGTTTATCCCAGGCACGGGAACAAAGGTCCCGATGCGATAAACCACCAGCGCAAGAACCACAAAACCGAGCCTCTGTCGAAGCTCGGCAACCTTGCCTATATCACCAATTGAAGCGCCGGGCTTAGCCCTGCTACGTTTTGCCACGTTATTCCTCGATGCTCCCTTGAGCTGCCTCTATCGCGCTACGAGCGCCGTTTGAGACGCTGATGCCCTTAAGCCTGACCGGCTTCGTCACCTCTCCAGACAAAAACACCTTCACTCGCTTGGTGTTCAGCGGCACGATATTCGCGGAGACCAGCGCCGCAATATCGATAATTTCTGCGTCGATGCTATTGAGTTCTGACGTACGAACCTGAGCGCTCCTGAGTGATTTGCGCGCCGTGAATCCGACCTTTGGGAGTCGGCGCTGCAACGGCATCTGGCCGCCTTCGAAGCCGACTTTATGGAAACCACCCGACCGCGACTTTTGACCCTTGTGCCCTCGACCAGCAGTTTTTCCGAGACCGGAGCCAATACCGCGACCAACGCGTTTCCGTGTAGGGCGGCTCCCCGCTGCGGGATGCAAAGTATTTAGCTTCATCAGGACGCTTCCTCAACTTCTAACATATAGGAGATCTTATTAATCATCCCCCTATTCTCCGGTGTATCCAAGACAACGACCGGATTGTGTATTCTCCGGATACCGAGGCCATGAGCACATGCCTTGTGTTTTTTTAGCCGCCCGTTCAGGCTCTTGCGCAATGTCACTTTCAGCTGCTTGTTTTCCGCCATGACGTCTAACCCGTAATCTCTTCGACTGTCTTGCCCCGTTTGGCGGCAATATCTTCGGGAGAAGACATCTGCGCCAAGCCATTCAACGTTGCCTTAACAACGTTAATAGGGTTGCGTGACCCGATGCATTTCGCGAGCACGTTACGCACACCGAGGACCTCAAAAACCGCCCGCATCGCACCACCAGCGATGATACCAGTACCTTCCGACGCCGGCTTCATGAACACCTTGGCTGCGCCATGCGTGGCAGTGATGTCGTATTGCAGCGTGCCATCTTTCAGCGCCACAGTTACCATATCGCGGCGAGCGCGCTCCATCGCTTTTTGTATCGCTACGGGGACCTCTTTAGCCTTGCCGTATCCGATGCCCACTTTCCCTTCGCCATCACCCACAACTGTGAGCGCTGTGAACCCGAACTGCCGACCACCCTTGACAACTTTTGCCACCCGGTTGACCGCCACAAGCTTCTCTTGCAGCCCGTCCGAATTCTGATCCTGATACTGTGCCTTTGCCATATCTATAATGCCTCTAGAACTTTAAGCCGGCTTCACGCGCAGCGTCGGCGAGCGCTTTTACACGACCATGGAACTTGAATCCGGAACGATCGAAAGCGACAGAGTCAATACCTTTTTCTTGCGCGCGTTCGGCAATAAGCTTACCTACCTGAGCTGCGGCGTCAGCATTGCCGGTATACTTCAAATCTCCCTTGACAGCCTTTTCGACGGTCGATGCGGTAGCGACGGTAGTGCCGCCATCAGGGCCGATTATCTGCGCGTAAATGTGGCGCGGGGTCCGAAACACGCAAAGCCGGTTAACACCACGCCCGCGAATTCTCGAGCGTGCCCGTTTTGCGCGGCGGAGCCTGCTAGCTTTTTTGTTAACCATAGCTAAACCTATTTCTTCTTCGCTTCTTTGCGGATGATGCGCTCATCCGCATACTTAACTCCCTTGCCCTTATACGGCTCGGGCGGACGGAAGGCGCGGATATTAGCCGCTACCTGACCGACCAGCTGTTTGTCGGCACCCTTGATAACAACCTCAGTCTGCGACGGCGTCTCAATCTGAATACCTTCCGGCACCTCAAAGTCGACGGGGTGAGAGAACCCCAACGAGAGATTAAGCGTCTTACCCTGAGCCTTAGCCCGATAACCAACGCCAACCAATTCGAGTTTCTTTTCGAAGCCCTCGCTGACACCCCGGACCATATTCGAAATAAGTGACCGCATCGTGCCGGCCATAGAAAAGTCCGTGGATGACTCAGCACGAGGCCTGACACTGACCTGACCGTCTTCAAAATTGACCACAACATCAGGATGTACAAGCATAGCTTGCTCCCCTTTGCTGCCCTTTACGCTAACCTGCTGCCCTTCCACACTCAGCTCGACGCCTGACGGGACCTTAACGGGGTTTTTCGCAATACGTGACATCTCTTTATCCGACCTCTATCAAGTAACGGTGCAGATGACTTCGCCACCTTCACCGGCTGCTCTCGCGGCGCGATCGCTCATCACCCCTTTAGAGGTTGATATGATCGCAACACCAAGACCTGCGTCAACAGACGGAAGCTCATCTTTACCCTTAAAGATACGAAGTCCGGGGCGGCTGACACGCTTGATGCCGGCAATTACTGGTCGCCCTTGATAGTATTTCAAGACCACAGTCAATGTCGGTTTTTTATCATCACTGACTTCAAAGCCATCGATGTAGCCTTCGTCTTGAAGCACCTTAAGGATCGCGACCTTCTGCTTCGACGCAGGCATCGTAACACTTGGCTTATTTGCACGCTGACCATTTCGAATCCTGGTCAGCATGTCTGCAACGGGGTCAGACATACTCATTTTGACTTCCTCTAATTACCAACTAGCCTTGACAAGACCCGGGATATCTCCCTGCATGGCAAGTTGACGCAACTTATTACGGCCGAGCCCGAATTTACGGTAGTAACCATGTGGCCGACCGGTGAGACTACAGCGATTTCTTCCCCTTACCTTAGCCGAGTCGCGTGGCAGCCTCTGTAGTTTTTCAACCGCCGCCATCTTCTCTTCAAACTCTGTTTCGGGGTTCTTGATAATCGCCCGCAGCTCGGCACGCTTGGCCGCATACTTCGCTACTGCCTTCGACCTGCGCTGCTCGCGCTGAATCATGGAAACCTTTGCCATACTATATAGTCCGTGCTAATTCCTGAATGGAAACGAAAACGCGTCTAACAGCGCTTTTGCCTGCTCATCGCTTTTTGCCGATATCGTCAGGGTAACATCCAGCCCGCGAATCTTGTCGATCTTGTCGTAGTCGATCTCGGGGAAAATGATCTGCTCCTTTACGCCGATACTGTAGTTGCCCCGGCCGTCGAAGCTTTTTGGACTCATGCCGCGAAAATCGCGTATCCTCGGGATCGCGATCGCGATGAGGCGATCGAGAAACTCATACATACGATCACTACGCAGCGTGACTTTGCAGCCAATCGGCCACCCTTCCCGCACCTTGAAACCGGCTTCGGATTTCCGCGCGAGCGTTACGACCGGCTTCTGGCCCGAGATTTTCTCCATGTCGGACACAGCATGCTGAATGACTTTTTTGTCAATCGTGGCCTCTCCAACACCCATGTTGAGCGTGATTTTTTCCAGCCGTGGGACTTCCATGACGTTATCGAGACCGAGCTCATCTTTGAGCTTGGAAACAATTGCGTCGTTATATAATTTCTTGAGTCTAGCCATCACTGATACCCGTTATTCGACGATTTCGCCGTTCGACTTGAAGTACCGAACCTTCCTACCGTCGTCGAGGAACTTGAATCCAACGCGGTCACCTTTACCAGTCGCTGGATTGAACAACATCACATTAGAAGAATCGATCGGCATTTCTTTGTCGACGATTCCGCCTGGCACACCCGTATTGGGGTTCCCTTTCTGATGCTTTTTGACGACATTGATATTCTCAACGAGCACTTTATCGCCTTTAATTACCCGAGTTATCGCACCCCGCCGCCCCTTGTCTTTGCCAGCGATCACGATTACTTCGTCACCTGTCTTTAAACGTTTCATTTGCTTACCTGATTAAAGAACTTCTGGAGCAAGGGAGATGATCTTCATGAACTTTTCCGTTCTCAACTCCCGCGTGACGGGACCAAAGATCCGCGTCCCGATCGGCGCCAGGTTTGCATTGAGCAGCACAGCCGCGTTGTTATCAAAGCGAATCAAGGAGCCATCGGGACGACGAACACCTTTTGCAGTTCGTACAACGACAGCATTGAACACGTCACCCTTCTTCACCTTTCCTCTCGGGATGGCGTCCTTCACGCTAACCTTGATGATATCGCCTATTCCGGCATAACGCCGATGGGACCCACCCAGCACTTTTATGCACTGGACCTTGCGGGCACCACTATTGTCGGCCACGTCCAGAACGGTTTGCATCTGAATCATTTTCTTTTACCAGCCTTTGACTGTTCAGGGGCGCTATTTGCGCACTTCCACCAACGCCCAACTCTTCGTCTTCGAGTAAGGCCTGGACTCCGTGATCACGACGGTATCGCCCTGCTTAGCGGCGTTATCCTCATCATGAACATGCACCTTAGTGGAACGCTTGATAAACTTTCCGTAGAGAGGATGCCGTACCTTGCGCTCGATCAGGACGGTTACAGTCTTGTCCATCTTGTCACTGACAACGCGCCCGGTCAGGGTTCTCTCGATCTTTTGCTTTTCGTCACTCATACGTTAAATCTCTGACTTATCTTTTCTCGTTGAGAACAGTCTTGATGCGCGCGATATTTTTGCGAACCTTCGAGAACTGGTCTGGGCGCGACAATTGGCCAACACCCTTCTGCATGCGGAGATTGAACTGTTCTTTGTACAGACCAACCAACTCTGCCTCTAACTCTGGAACGCTCTTTTCACGAAGTTCAACAGCTTTCATTACATCACCTGACGCTTGACAAACGTCGTTTTTACTGGGAGTTTCGCGGCCGCGAGTTCGAACGCTTTACGCGCCGTTTCCTCGTCTACGCCCTCCATCTCATACAACACCCGACCGGGCTGGATCTTACTTACCCAATATTCGACGTTTCCTTTACCCTTACCCATTCTGACTTCGAGTGGCTTTTTGGTAACTGGAACATCCGGGAAAATCCTGATCCATATTTTTCCAACCCGGCGCACGTGACGCGTCATCGCTCGACGGGCTGCCTCTATTTGGCGCGCCGTAATCTTTCCACGCTCGAGAGACTTGAGTCCATACTCTCCGAAACTGACCCTGTTGCCACTCTGAGCGAGGCCACGATTGCGCCCCTTATGCTGCTTGCGATACTTGGTTCTTTTAGGCTGAAGCATCTCGAAACTCCTTAGTTAGCGCCTTTGCGCTTCTTCCGGGTGTCTTCACGGGCGGATTTCTGTTCCAGATCGAAAACCTCTCCCTTGTAGATCCAGACCTTGATCCCAAGGACGCCATAAGTCGTGTTCGCCTCGGTCACACCATAGTCGATATCGGCGCGCAGCGTATGCAAGGGCACGCGTCCTTCCCGGTACCATTCCGAACGCGCGATCTCCGCCCCATTGAGCCTTCCCCCAACCTTGACTTTCACGCCCAGCGCGCCGAGGCGCATTGCGTTACCAACCGCGCGCTTCATTGCTCGACGAAACATGATCCGACGCTCAAGCTGCTGCGCGATACTTTCTGCAACTAGCTGTGCGTCGATTTCTGGCTTGCGAACCTCTTCGATATTGATTTTTATTGCCGCGACCGGCATGCCCATCATTTTGCTTAACTGCCCACGCAGTTTCTCGATGTCCTCACCCTTCTTGCCAATGACGATTCCAGGCCTGGCCGTATGGATGGTAATCAATGCAGAATTTGCCGAACGCTCGATATGCACCTTACTTACCGACGCCTGCGACAAGCGCTTCTTGAGGTAATCGCGGACTTCTACGTCCTTTACCAAAAAGCGGGAGTAGTCCTTGCCGTCCGCATACCAGCGCGAGTTCCAGTCTGCCGCGATACCAAGACGAAAACCGATTGGATGTACTTTTTGACCCATGAGTAAAACCCTTTACTGGTCGCTTACGCGGACTGTTATATGACTGGTACGCTTGAGGATCCGGTTCGCCCGGCCTTTAGCTCGCGGGCGTATCCGCTTATACACTGGCCCTTGATCAACATGAATCTTCGATACCCGAAGCTCATCAATATCAGCACCTTCATTGTGTTCGGCATTCGCAATCGCGGACTCAAGCACCTTCTTGACGATTTTTGCCCCTTTCTTGGGACTAAACATCAAGACCTCGAGCGCGCGTTCGACTGGCAAGCCACGAACCTGATCACAAACGAGTCGCGCCTTTTGTGGCGAAATTCGGATACCACGCAATTTTGCAGAAACTTCCATCGTTATCGCCTAGATTTCTTGTCAGCAATATGGCCCTTGTAAGTCCGGGTCAATGAAAACTCACCCAGCTTGTGGCCTACCATGTTTTCGTTGATCAGCACCGGCACGTGGACCCGCCCGTTATGGATCGCGATCGTCAGACCGACCATTTCTGGCGTCACCATCGAACGGCGCGACCAAGTCTTGATTGGCCGCTTGTTACCACTCTCAACCGCTTGCATCACCTTCTTCGTCAGATGATGATCGACAAATGGACCTTTTTTCAGGGAACGAGGCACTTTCTCACCTTAAATTCTTACTTGCGGTTACGACGGCGCACGATCAACTTATCGGTGCGCTTGTTCTTGCGGGTTTTGTAACCCTTGGTTGGGACACCCCAGGGACTAACCGGATGCCTGCCACCAGAGGTGCGCCCCTCACCACCACCATGCGGGTGATCAACCGGATTCATCGCGACACCGCGAACCGTGGGACGGACTCCTCGCCACCGCGCTGCGCCAGCCTTACCGAGCTTCCTCAACGAATGCTCACCATTGGAGACCTCCCCTATGGTCGCACGGCCATCCGACAGCACCTTCCTCATCTCACCGGAGCGCAACCTGAGCGTGGCATAAGCACCTTCTTTGGCCACCAACTGCGCGCTAGCCCCGGCGGAGCGAGCCAACTGTGCACCCTTGCCAGGCTTCAGCTCAACACAGTGGACAACAGTACCCAAGGGGATATTCCTCAGCGGCAGGCAGTTACCGACCTTGATCGGCGCATTAACCCCGGAGACAACCAAATCACCAGCACCCACCTTATCGGGCGCTATGATGTAGCGGCGCTCGCCGTCGGCGTAAAGCACCAGCGCGATATGCGCGGTGCGATTAGGATCATATTCGACCCGCTCTACTTTACCCGGCACACCATCTTTGTTGCGCTTAAAGTCGATGACGCGGTAGCGCTGCTTATGACCGCCACCGACATGGCGGGTCGTGATGCGCCCTTTGTTGTTCCGCCCACCACTTTTACTCTTCTTCTCAACCAGCGGCGCATAAGGATCTCCCTTATGCAACACGGCACCACGAACTGTTACCTGGAAACGCCTGCCTGGCGATGTAGGCCTTGCCTTTACCGTTGCCATATCAACCCTCTACTTACTCGGCACCGAGCATTTCGATTTCCTGGCCCTCGACCAGACGCACATAAGCCTTCCGCCAATCAGACCGCTTACCAAGCCGGGCCCCGAAACGCTTCGTCTTACCCTTGACGTTCAAGACGCGAACCTGCTCGACTTTAACGTCAAACATTTTTTCGACAGCCTTTCGAACTTCACCCTTTGTTGCATCCGTAGCAACCCGGAACACATATTGATTGCCAGACTCCGCCGCAAGCGCTGCCTTTTCTGACACATGAGGCGCCTTCAAGACCTCCATCAACCTCAACTCGTTCACGACAGCACCTCATCAAGCGTCTTTAGTGCAGCTTCGGTAATCACAGCATTCTCATTCCGAACGAGCGTATAAGGATTCAGCCCAGACACCTCGACAACGTCGACAAAAGGCAGATTCCTGGCAGCAAGCGCCAGATTTTCAGAGACCTCGCCCACAATGACCAAGGCGTCCTGCAAACCCAGATCCGCTAGCGCCTTCACCATACCCTTGGTCTTGGGCGCCTCAAGATCAAAAGCAGGAACCACCTTGAGCCTATCGAGGCGAATCAATTCCGACACGATCGAGCGCATCGCAGCGCGATACATTTTCTTATTGAGCTTTTGCCGGTAGCTGCGCGGCTGCGCCGCGAATGTCACACCACCGGAGCGCCATATCGGACTACGAGAGGTGCCAGCACGCGCACGACCCGTTCCTTTTTGGCGCCACGGCTTGGCGCCACCACCGCGAACCCCTGAACGATTTTTCTGCGCTTTTGTTCCAGCGCGCCCCGCCGCCATGTAAGCCACGACAGCTTGATGCACAAGCGCCATATTGAATTCGGTAGCGAACGCCGCATCAGACACCGACACGGAACCCCCACCCTGAACCTGAAGATCCATAATCTCTTACCTTATGCCTTGATCGCGGGACGAATGATGACATCACCGCCCTTTGAACCGGGAACCGCACCTTTGACCAGCAGCAAATTACGCTCATCATCCACACGCACGACCTGTAGATTCTGTACGGTACGCCTAACATTACCCATATGCCCGGTCATTTTCTTACCCTTGAAAACCCGACCAGGCGTCTGACACTGGCCGATCGAGCCAGGTGTCCGATGGTTGATAGAGTTGCCATGCGTCGCATCTTTACCGGCGAAGTTGTTGCGCTTTATCGAACCCGCATAACCCTTACCGATGCTTGTGCCGGTCACATCGACGATCTGGCCATCCTCGAAAATAGACGCCTCCACTTCAGACCCCGGAACGAACCCATGATCGACGTCGAGGCGAAACTCCCAGCAACCGCGCCCAGGCTCAACCTGCGCCTTGGCAAAATGCCCGGCTTCCGGCTTGGTGACACGAGAAGCTTTTTTATTGCCTACGGTAACCTGGATAGCGGAATACCCGTCGACATCAACGGTCTTCACCTGGGTTACACGATTCGGCTGCACCTCGATCACAGTCACCGGGACAGATACTCCGTCCTCGGTGAAAACGCGGGTCATACCCAACTTTTTGCCAACAACTCCGACTGACATCTCATCAACCTCTTAATACAGCGAAAACCTTTTCAAGCCTCACCATACCGACATTTATTAACTTAACGGCCCAGGGCAAAAAGCTACCTGGGCCGTGAAAGGGCGCGCATTATAGCAGAAAATTTCGCTTAGTTAAGCTTTATTTGCACATCCACACCTGCTGCCAGATCCAGCTTCATCAGCGCATCAACAGTCTTGTCCGTCGGCTCGATAATATCAAGCAGACGCTTGTGCGTACGCAACTCATACTGGTCCCGAGCATCCTTATTGACGTGAGGAGAGATCAACACCGTGAAACGCTCCTTGCGGGTTGGCAACGGGATCGGGCCGCGAACAAGCGCACCAGTGCGCTTAGCGGTTTCGACGATCTCTTTGGCAGAACGATCGATCAAACGGTGATCGAACGCCTTGAGACGGATGCGGATATTCTGCTTAGCCATTTAAATCACTCAATAATCTTGGATACAACACCCGCACCCACGGTACGGCCACCTTCGCGGATTGCGAAGCGCAAACCATCTTCCATCGCAATCGGCGCGATCAGGCTGACGGTGATCTTGACGTTGTCACCCGGCATGACCATTTCTGTGCCTTCTTCCAGGTCGACAGAGCCGGTGACGTCGGTGGTACGGAAGTAGAATTGTGGACGATAGCCGTTGAAGAACGGGGTGTGACGACCACCTTCTTCTTTGCTGAGTACGTACACTTCCGCCTCGAACTTGGTGTGCGGGGTGATGGAGCCGGGCTTGCACAGCACTTGACCACGCTCGACTTCTTCGCGTTTGGTGCCGCGCAGCAGGACGCCAACGTTGTCCCCCGCCTGACCTTCGTCGAGCAGTTTGCGGAACATTTCGACGCCAGTACAAGTAGTGGTGATGGTGTCCTTGATGCCGACGATCTCGACTTCCTCACCAACTTTGATGATGCCGCGTTCAATCCGTCCGGTGACCACCGTGCCACGTCCAGAGATGGAGAAAACATCTTCCACGGGCATCAGGAAGTCACCTTCGATGGCGCGTTCCGGCTCGGGGATGTAGTCGTCCATGGCAGCAACGAGCTTGATGATGGACTGGGTGCCGATTTCGCTGGTATCACCTTCGAGCGCTTTGAGTGCGGAGCCGGTGATGATCGGGGTATCGTCTCCCGGGAAGTCGTAGGTGGACAGCAGGTCACGCACTTCCATTTCTACCAGCTCGAGCAACTCTTCATCGTCGACCATGTCCGCTTTGTTCATGTAGACGACGATGTAGGGGACACCTACCTGACGCGACAGCAGGATGTGCTCGCGCGTTTGCGGCATGGGGCCGTCCGCCGCCGAGACCACGAGGATGGCGCCGTCCATTTGGGCTGCACCAGTGATCATGTTCTTGACGTAGTCGGCGTGCCCCGGGCAGTCGACGTGGGCGTAGTGGCGACTGTCCGACTCATATTCCACGTGGGAGGTAGAGATGGTGATGCCACGCGCTTTTTCTTCCGGTGCGTTGTCGATCTCATCGAACGCCTTGACTTCACCGCCCTGTTGCTCCGCCATGACTTTCGTCAGCGCCGCTGTCAGTGTCGTCTTGCCGTGGTCTACGTGACCAATCGTGCCAACGTTTACGTGTGGTTTCGTACGTTCAAATTTTTCTTTAGACATTACGATAATCCTTCCAATTCAGTTCTAGGATGCCTTTTTCATAATCTCGTCAGCCACACTCGCGGGCGCTTCGGAGTACTTCGCGAATTCCATCGTATAAGTCGCTCTACCTTGGGTGGCAGAACGCAGATCGGTTGCGTAACCGAACATTTCAGCCAATGGGACCTCGGCGCGGATCACCTTCCCCATTGGCATATCATCCATCCCATGAACAACGCCCCGACGGCGATTAATGTCGCCCATGACGTCCCCCATGAAATCTTCCGGCGTAACGATCTCGACATTCATCACCGGCTCCAGAATGACAGGGTCTGCCTCTAGCGTGCCCGCCCGGACACCCATGGAGCCGGCGATCTTGAATGCCATCTCACTGGAGTCGACATCATGATAAGAGCCATCAAACAGCGTTACCTTCACATCAACCACCGGGAAACCAGCAACAACCCCCGATTCCAGCTGCTCCATCACCCCTTTTTCAACAGCCGGTATAAATTCACGCGGAACAACCCCGCCGACGATAGCGCTTTCGAACTCATTACCAGAACCACGCCCCTTGGGCTCGAGCCGCAACCAGACGTGCCCATACTGACCGCGGCCTCCCGACTGACGCACGAACTTGCCTTCCGCCTCGACCCGTTTGCGTATCGTTTCACGATACGCAACCTGCGGGGCACCGACATTTGCTTCGACCGAGAACTCACGCCGCATACGGTCGATGATAATCTCCAGATGGAGCTCACCCATACCAGAGATAATGGTCTGCCCCGATTCTTCATCGGTACGCACCCGAAAAGAGGGGTCTTCGTGCGCTAATTTTCCCAGCGCAACCCCCATCTTTTCCTGATCGGCCTTGGTCTTCGGCTCCACCGCAACGGAAATGACCGGCTCGGGAAAGTCCATTCGCTCGAGCACGATAACCGCCCCAGGGTCACACAGCGTATCGCCGGTGGTTACCTCTTTCAGACCAACCGCTGCCGCAATATCGCCTGCGCGAACTTCCTTGATCTCGTCACGATGATTCGCGTGCATCTGCAATAAGCGACCAACGCGATCACGCTTCCCCTTGACCGAGTTATAAACCGCATCGCCGGAACTCAGCACCCCGGAATAGACCCGGAAAAAGGTCAAGCTACCGACAAAAGGATCGGTTGCGATCTTGAACGCAAGCGCCGAAAAGGGCGCATCGTCGCGCGCTTCCCGGATCCCGGGCTCACCGTTATCCAGCCCGCCTTCTACCGGCGGAATATCCAGCGGTGACGGCATGAATTGAATCACACCATCTAGCATGGTCTGGACACCCTTGTTCTTGAATGCCGAGCCACAATAGGCTGGCACCGCCTCATTCGCCAAGGTCAGTTGGCGAAGACCCTCAACGATTTCTTCAGCGCTCAGATCGCCATCCTCGAGGTAACGATCCATCAACGCTTCGTTCGCCTCGGCGACAGACTCGCAAAGCTTTTCACGATACTCGGCGCAGACCCCGACCATATCATCAGGGACCGGCTTGATATCAAAACTTACACCCCGATCTTCGTCGCTCCAATAGATTGCCCGCATACCGACCAAGTCGACCACACCAGCAAAATTTTCTTCAGCGCCGATCGGCAACTGGACGGGCACCGGATTGGCGCCCAGCCGCGTGCGAATCTGCTCGACGACCCGTAAAAAGTCCGCACCGGCACGATCCATCTTATTGACGAAGACCATGCGAGGCACGCGATATTTATTCGCCTGCCGCCATACCGTTTCCGACTGCGGCTCAACACCACCGACAGCGCAGAATACCGCACAAGCCCCATCAAGAACCCGCAACGACCGCTCAACTTCTATCGTAAAATCGACATGGCCAGGCGTATCGATGATATTGATCCGGTGCTTATCAAAACCACCTTCCATGCCACTCCAGAAACAGGTCGTCGCCGCCGAGGTAATCGTAATACCCCGCTCCTGCTCCTGCTCCATCCAGTCCATGGTCGCAGCGCCGTCGTGCACCTCACCTATCTTGTGAGAGACACCGGTATAAAAAAGCACGCGCTCAGTGGTCGTTGTCTTGCCCGCATCAATATGCGCCATAATACCGATGTTCCGGTATCGCTCGATGGGAGTTGTGCGAGCCACCCTTGGGTATTCTCCTAATGCCTACCAGCGGTAATGCGCGAACGCCTTGTTGGCTTCCGCCATACGATGCGTATCCTCACGCTTTTTGACCGCGGAACCACGACCCTCGGAAGCATCCATCAGCTCTCCGGCGAGCTTCTGAGCCATCGATTTTTCGCCACGCTTGCGCGCTGCCTCGGACAACCAACGCATCGCGAGCGCCTTCTGACGCACAGGCCGCACCTCAACAGGAACCTGATAGGTCGCACCACCAACCCGACGGGATTTGACTTCCACCATCGGCGCAACATTCTCGATCGCTTTGCTCACCGCATCCGGGCCATCGACCTTCAATTTATCTTCGATAATATCGATGGCACCGTATAAAATCTTTTCAGCAACCGACTTCTTACCATCCTTCATCACGATATTAATGAACTTCGCCAATTCCAAACTCTTATATTTTGGATCTGGCAAAATTCTTCGCTTAGGGGCTCTGGCTCTTCTCGACATAACTTTCTACCTTACTTCTTGGGACGCTTGGTGCCGTATTTCGAACGACCCTGCATTCGATTCGACACGCCTTGAGTATCGAGGCTACCGCGGACCACGTGATAGCGAACACCAGGCAAATCCTTGACACGACCACCACGAATCAACACCACTGAGTGCTCTTGAAGGTTGTGACCCTCACCACCAATGTAACTGGTGACCTCATAGCCATTGGTCAAGCGTACACGCGCAACTTTCCGCATTGCCGAGTTCGGCTTCTTAGGCGTCGTGGTATATACACGCGTACACACGCCACGCCGCTGCGGACAAGCCTCAAGGGCCGGCACGTTGGTTTTTGAAGGTTTACGCTTTCGTGGCTTGCGTACTAATTGGTTAATCGTTGCCATTTTTTCTCAGGTTTCTCCCGCCCTAAACAGAAACGACAGACCCAGAGCGCACCCGGGTCTGTCGAGGGTGGCGCATTGTAGTGAGCGCCTGATGTGCTGTCAAGCACAAAATAGGCGCACAAAATAGGCGCACCCTTATTGACGCCATGTTGATTGCTATTCGCTCGATTCATCCACCGGAACATCTAGCGATACGGTACTACCGGTCGCGGACTCTGCACCCCCACCCATGACCTCGTCATAAACACTGTCGATGGAACGTTTGCGGCGTTTCTCGCGGTGATGTGAAAGCCCTGTCCCTGCAGGAATGAGGCGACCGACAATAACATTCTCCTTGAGTCCACGCAGGTCATCACGCGCACCACGCACGGAGGCCTCGGTCAGCACTCGGGTCGTTTCCTGGAACGACGCAGCAGAAATAAACGACTCGGTAACCAGTGACGCCTTGGTGATGCCGAGCAAAATGTCCCGATAAGTGGCGGGAATCTTGTTTTGCGCCAGACACTTGTCATTCTCGTCGAGTACGCGCGAGCGGTCGACCTGCTCACCCTTAAGCAGCCTGGTATCACCCGGATCCACGACCTCAACCTTGCGCAGCATCTGCCGGATGATCACCTCAATGTGCTTGTCGTTGATCTTTACACCTTGAAGGCGATAGACATCCTGAATCTCCTGAACGACGTACTCCGCCAAAGCAGAGATACCCAGCAGCCGCAAAATATCATGAGAACTCGGCTCGCCATCGGCAATGATTTCACCCTTCTCCACATGCTCACCCTCGAACACGTCGATATGGCGCCATTTCGGAATGAGTTCCTCGTAGGTCTCGCCCTTCTCATCGGTTATGACCAGACGCTGCTTACCTTTGGTCTCCTTGCCGAAGGAAATGGTACCGGTCGCCTCCGCCATGATGGCTGGCTCTTTCGGCTTTCTTGCCTCGAACAGGTCGGCAACGCGTGGCAGACCACCCGTAATATCCCGCGACTTGGTCGACTCCTGAGGAATCCGTGCCAGTACATCACCGATCGCAACGTCCGCACCATCTTCCAAGCCAACGATCGCACCACCTGGCAACACGTAATTGGCCGGAATGGAGGTACCCGCCAAGTTGACATCATTGCCTTCTTCATCGAGCAACTTGACCATCGGACGTAAGTCCTTGCCAGCCGCGCCGCGTGATTTCGGATCGATGACCACGGTCGATGTCAGGCCAGTAATATCATCTACTTGCTTATCGACCGTCACACCTTCGATAAAGTCGTAGAACTTCACCTTGCCCGCCACCTCGGTAACAATCGGGTGAGTGTGCGGATCCCAAGTGGCGACCTCCTGACCGGCAGACACCTTCTCACCATCCTTGACGGTCAAAATGGCGCCATAAGGAAGCTTGTAACGCTCCCGTTCACGACCATGCTCGTCGACCACGCTCATCTCACCAGAGCGCGATACGGTAACGAGGTTACCCTCAGAATTGGTCACGCTCTTGAGCTTGAGGAGCTTGACGCTACCAGCAGTGCGAACCTCGATGCTACTGATCGCTGCCGCGCCCGATGCCGCACCGCCAATATGGAAGGTACGCATCGTCAGCTGCGTACCCGGCTCACCGATGGACTGCGCGGCTATAACGCCGATCGCCTCACCGATATTGACGCGATAGCCTCGCGCCAGATCACGCCCATAGCAGCTGGCGCAAGCACCGTAGCGAGTTTCACAGGTCAGTGGCGACCTTACGAGGATTTCATCGACACCCAGCTCTTGGAGCTTTTCGACCCATGCCTCATCCAGCAGCGTACCCGCCGGGATAAGGACTTTCCGCCCACCCGGCTTGATCACGTCCTTGGCAACGGTACGACCGAGCACACGATCACCCAGCTGCTCGACGACCTCTCCACCAGAAATGATGGGTTTCATCAGAACACCCTGTTCAGTACCGCAATCGTCCTCGATAATGACCAAATCTTGCGCGACATCGACCAAGCGCCGCGTCAGGTATCCGGAGTTTGCCGTCTTCAACGCTGTATCGGCGAGACCTTTACGCGCACCGTGGGTCGAAATAAAGTATTGCAGTACATTCAGACCTTCGCGGAAGTTAGCCGTGATCGGTTGCTCGATAATCGAGCCATCCGGCTTTGCCATCAGCCCGCGCATGCCTGCAAGCTGGCGAATCTGCGCTGCCGAACCCCGGGCGCCCGAATCGGCCATCATAAAGATTGAGTTGAACGATGGCTGCTGCTCCAGCTTGCCCTCGGCATTGACAACTTCCTCATGCCCAAGGTTGGCCATCATTGCCTTCGCGATCTGGTCGTTGGTGTGGGTCCAGATATCGACCACCTTGTTGTAACGCTCGCCGTGCGTCACCAGGCCCGCCGCATATTGCGCCTCGACCTGCTTCACCTGCTCTTCCGCTTCGGCGAGGATCGTGGCTTTCTCGGCAGGCACCTCCATATCATCCGCGCAGAATGAGACGCCAGACTTCATCGCGTACTTGAAACCGGTGTACATCAGGCGGTCGGCAAATACCACGGTTTCCTTGAGACCAACTTGGCGATAGCAGGTGTTGATCAGATTCGAGATTGCCTTCTTATTGAGGTCGCAGTTGACCACATCGAAACTCATGCCTGGCGGCACGATCGATGACAGCAAGGCGCGTCCTACCGTAGTATCAACCAAGCGCTGAACCGCTTCATTCTCACCCTTGTCATTGGCCACCACCTCAGTAATCCGCGCCTTCACCCGGGCATGCAACTCAACCTGACCATTTTCATACGCCCGATGCACCTCATCGACATCGGCAAACACCATCCCTTCGCCTTTGACATTAATCTTCTGGCGCGTCATGTAATACAGCCCCAAAACGATGTCTTGTGACGGTACGATGATCGGCTCGCCATTGGCTGGTGACAGCACGTTGTTCGATGCCATCATCAACGCACGCGCTTCCAGCTGCGCCTCGATCGACAGCGGCAGGTGAACAGCCATCTGGTCGCCATCGAAATCCGCGTTGAATGCCGCACAAACCAAGGGGTGCAGGCGAATCGCCTTACCCTCGACAAGCACGGCCTCAAAAGCCTGAATGCCCAAGCGGTGCAGCGTCGGCGCCCGGTTCAACATGACCGGATGCTCGCGAATCACCTCATCGAGAATATCCCAAACCTCGGGGCCACCGCGCTCGACAGCCTTTTTTGCCGCCTTGATGGTGGTTGCCAGACCGAGACGATTCAAGCGACCAAAAACAAATGGCTTGAACAGCTCCAGCGCCATCTTTTTCGGCAGGCCGCACTGATGCAGTTTCAGGGTGGGACCGACCACGATAACCGAACGGCCGGAATAGTCGACACGCTTTCCCAGCAGGTTTTGCCGGAAGCGCCCCTGCTTGCCCTTGATCATGTCGGACAACGACTTCAGGGGACGACGATTGGTGCCAGTGATGGCGCGGCCACGGCGGCCATTGTCGAGCAGCGCGTCAACAGCCTCCTGCAACATGCGCTTTTCATTGCGCACGATGATGTCGGGCGCATTGAGTTCGAGCAGACGCTTGAGACGGTTGTTGCGATTGATGACTCGACGATAGAGGTCGTTCAGATCGGAAGTCGCGAAACGGCCACCATCGAGCGGTACCAGCGGGCGCAAGTCGGGTGGCAGAATCGGTAGCACCGACATAATCATCCACTCGGGCTTGTTACCGGACTCGAGGAAAGATTCCACCAGTTTGAGGCGCTTGGAGATACGCTTGAGCTTGGTTTCGGATTTGGTTTCGCCCATGGCAACGCGCAAATCCTCAGCCTCGGTCCGCAGATCGACACTCTTCAGCAGCTCAAGTACCGCCTCGGCACCCATTTTCGCATCGAAGTCGTCGCCGTATTCCTCAACCGCTTCGAGATACGCTTCGTCTGACAACAGCTGCCCCTTTTCGAGCGGCGTAAAACCGGGTTCGGTGACGATGAACGCCTCGAAATAGAGCACGCGCTCGATATCACGCAGCGTCATGTCCAGCAGCAGGCCGATCCGTGACGGCAGCGACTTGAGAAACCAAATGTGCGCCACCGGGCTGGCCAGCTCAATATGCCCCATGCGCTCACGACGCACTTTGGTCTGCGTCACCTCAACGCCACACTTTTCGCAAACGACGCCGCGATGTTTCAGCCGCTTGTACTTACCACAGAGACATTCATAGTCCTTCACCGGGCCAAAAATCTTGGCGCAAAACAGCCCGTCCCGCTCGGGCTTGAAGGTACGATAATTGATTGTTTCCGGCTTTTTGACTTCGCCAAAAGACCAGGAACGGATCGTCTCGGGAGAAGCAAGCCCTACGCGAATAGCATCGAAGTGTTCTTGCTCGGTCTGTCTTTTGAACAGGTTAAGTAAATCTTTCATTGTCTAAACTCCCGGATCCTAGTCCTGTTCCAATTCAATATTGAGCCCAAGAGAGCGAATCTCTTTCATCAGCACATTGAAGGACTCAGGCATATTGGCTTCCATACGATGATTTCCATCGACGATGTTCTTGTACATCTTGTTACGCCCAACCACATCATCCGATTTCACGGTGAGCATCTCCTGCAATGTGTAAGCCGCGCCGTACGCTTCCAGCGCCCAGACCTCCATCTCACCAAAGCGTTGGCCACCAAACTGCGCCTTGCCGCCCAATGGCTGTTGCGTGACGAGACTGTATGGCCCGGTCGAGCGCGCATGCATCTTGTCATCAACGAGGTGATTCAGCTTCAGCATGTGCATGTAGCCAACCGTTACCGGGCGATCGAATGCCTCACCGGTGCGGCCATCATAAAGTACGGCCTGGCCAGTCTCTGGCAAATCGGCAAGCTTGAGCATCGACTTGATCTCTTCCTCGCTCGCACCATCGAACACAGGTGTCGCCATGGGCACACCACCGCGCAGATTTTTCGCTAGCTCCAGCACCTCTTCATCACTGAGACTGCTGATATCCTGCTGACGTCCGCCAGTAGAATAGATTTCGGAGATGAATCCCCGTAACTCAGCCATCTTCGCCTGAGCATCGAGCATTCTGCCGATTTTCAGACCAAGCCCCTTGGCAGCCCAACCCAAATGCACCTCAAGAACCTGACCGACGTTCATACGCGACGGAACACCCAGAGGATTCAAAACAATATCGACGGGCCTGCCGTCCTCGGAATAAGGCATGTCCTCGACTGGCACGATCTGGGAAATAACACCCTTGTTCCCGTGCCGGCCCGCCATCTTGTCACCAGGCTGAACACGACGCTTCACCGCGAGGTAAACCTTGATCATCTTCAGCACACCAGGCGCCAGATCATCACCCGCATCAAGCTTCGCCTTCGCTTCCTTCATCCGCTCCTGAAAAACATCTTCCTGGCTATCAATGATGCCGCGCAAATTCTCCAACTGATCGTTGATTTCCTCGTCTTGCATGGCGATCTCAAACCAGCGCTTACGCTCGAGAGAGTCGAGGTAGCTCTTGCTGATCTTGTCGCCAGCCTTGAGGTCAGGGCCACTCTGCGCCACTTTGCCCATCAACAAGGCACGGGCACGGGCGTAGATATCATCCTCGTAGATGCGGATCTCGTCGCGCAGGTCATTGCGAATACGGTCCATTTCCGCTTCTTCGATCTGCAACGCCCGGTTGTCTTTCTTCACGCCGTCGCGTGTGTAGACGCGAACATCCAGCACAGTGCCATACGTTCCTGAACCGACGCGCAGCGAGGTATCCTTGATGTCGGTGGCTTTCTCGCCAAAGATCGCACGCAGCAGTTTTTCTTCCGGCGTCAGCTGGGTTTCCCCTTTCGGTGTGACTTTACCAACCAAAATATCACCTGGTTTCACCTCGGCACCAATATAGACGATGCCGGAATCATCCAGCTTGGCTAGCAGGCTTTCATTGACATTCGGAATATCGGCCGTGACCTCTTCAGCACCCAGCTTGGTGTCACGCGCGACGCAGGTCAGCTCCTCGATATGGATAGTGGTAAACCGATCCTCCTGAACCACCCGTTCGGAAACGAGTATGGAATCCTCGAAGTTGTAACCGTTCCACGGCATGAATGCGACCAGCATGTTTTGCCCCAGCGCCAACTCACCCATATCCGTCGACGAGCCATCCGCCAGCACATCGCCCCTCGCGACGATGTCGCCAGGATTGACCAACGGACGCTGGTTGATACAGGTATTCTGGTTGGAGCGCGAGTATTTGCGGGTGCGATAGATATCGACTCCCACTTCACCGGCAATGGTCTCGTCATCATTAACCCGAACGACGATGCGGCCGGAATCAACCGAGTCGACACGACCACCACGCTTGGCAACAACCGAGGAGCCGGAATCTACTGCTACCACCCGCTCCATACCGGTACCAACCAGCGGCTTTTCAGCACGCAGACACGGCACAGCTTGGCGCTGCATGTTCGATCCCATCAATGCACGGTTGGCATCGTCATGCTCAAGAAAGGGGATAAGTGATGCGGCAACCGAGACGATCTGTCGCGGCGATACATCCATATAGTCGACTTTCTCTGGCGGCACGAGCGTAAATTCATTCATGTGACGACAGGAAACCAAGTCATCCGACAGGTTACCTTTTTCGTCTATCGATGCATTCGCCTGTGCGATGACCAGATTGGCTTCTTCGATGGCCGACAGATAGCTGATCTCGTCAGTAACCTTGCCGCCCTTTACCTTGCGATAAGGCGTTTCAAGAAAACCAAAATCGTTCGTCCGCGCATACACCGCCAGGGAGTTGATCAAACCGATGTTCGGCCCCTCCGGTGTCTCAATCGGGCAGACACGACCGTAGTGCGTCGGGTGTACGTCACGCACCTCGAAACCGGCTCGCTCACGGGTCAGACCACCCGGACCAAGTGCCGAAATACGCCGTTTATGGGTCACTTCCGACAACGGGTTGTTCTGGTCCATAAACTGCGAGAGCTGGCTGGAACCAAAGAACTCCTTGACCGCAGCAACAACCGGCTTGGCATTGATCAACTGCTGCGGCATCAAGCCCTCGCTCTCGGCCATCGAGAGGCGTTCCTTGACCGCGCGCTCGACCCTGACAAGGCCGACACGGAACTGGTTTTCCGCCATCTCACCGACACTTCTCACCCGACGATTGCCGAGGTGATCGATATCATCGACAACACCCTTACCGTTGCGGATGTCTATCAACACTTTCAGCACCGCCAGGATGTCTTCCTTGTCCAGCACACCGGACCCGGTAGAATCTTCCCGACCGATTCGGCGGTTGAACTTCATCCGCCCGACATCGGACAGATCGTAGCGATCCGGATTGAAGAAGAGGTTCTCGAACAACTGTTGAGCTGCTTCCTTCGTCGGCGGCTCGCCCGGACGCATCATGCGATAGATCTCGACCTGTGCTTCCAGCTGGGAGCGGGTCGGATCGATCTGCAATGTCTGGGAAATATACGGGCCGCGATCGACCTCATTAATAAACAATACTTCTACGCTCTTGATGCCCGCCTTTTCGAGTGCGTCCAGCACCTCATCGGTCAGCTCATCATTTGCGTGTGCGACGATTTCCCCCGTATCGGTGTCGACAACGTCTTTCGCGAGCACCTTGGTTGCAAGATACTCCCGCGGCACGGGGAATGATTTGATACCGGCTTTTTCCAGTGCCTTGATATGGCGCACGGTAATACGCTTACCAGCCTCTACCAGCCTTTTGCCCTTGATCTTGATATCAAAGCCTGCCTGCTCGCCTTTCAGATCCTGTGGATCAATTTCGATCTCGTAGTCATCAGGACCCTTCAGATTGACTTTCTGAAAGTCGTAGAACGTCGCCAGAATTTCTTCGTTCTCGTAGCCCAGCGCACGCAGAAGAATGGTGGCCGGCAGCTTCCGCCGACGGTCGATACGCACGAACACACAATCCTTGGGATCGAACTCGAAATCAAGCCATGAGCCACGATAAGGAATAACCCGCGCGTTGAACAACAATTTACCGGAGGAGTGCGTCTTGCCCTTGTCGTGGTCAAAAAAGACCCCCGGGGAACGATGCAACTGAGAGACGATTACCCGCTCGGTGCCGTTGATAATGAAAGTACCGGTGTCGGTCATCAAAGGCATCTCACCCATGTAGACCTCCTGCTCTTTCACATCCTTGACAACCTTCTTGCCGGCCGGGGCATCCTTGTCATAAATGACGAGGCGCAACGTCACCCGTAACGGCGCAGCATAAGTCGCACCGCGCAGACGACATTCATTGATATCAAACATGGGAGGCCCCATGCGATAGTCGACATATTCCAGCTGCACATAGCCAGAGTAGCTGACGATCGGAAACACCGAGTTAAAAGCGCCATGCAAGCCGCTATCCCGGCGCTTGTCCAGGGGAACATCGGTCTGCAAAAACTGACGAAAAGAGTCCAACTGCGTGGAAAGAAGGAACGGAACGCCCAAAACTGTGGGGCGTTTACCAAAATCCTTACGAATACGTTTCTTCTCCGTAAAGCTATATGCCATTATCAAACCTCTTCTCTATCAGGTGCCAGAATTCGCGCACTGACCACGCAGGGGAAACAGAAAAAGGCCGACAGCCGCGAAGGCTGTCAGCCTGATCGGAAAAACCGACGACTATGAGTCAGCAACCTCAGGGTTACTTGAGCTCTACAGTTGCGCCAGCCTCTTCGAGTTGCTTCTTAAGCTCCTCGGCTTCGTCCTTGGTGACAGCTTCCTTGATCGTGGAAGGCACACCTTCAACCATGTCTTTCGCTTCTTTCAGCCCCAGACCAGTAGCGGCACGAACAACCTTGATGACGCCAACCTTGCTGCTGCCAAAGCTAGTCATCACAACATCAAACTCATCCTTCGCTTCTGCAGCAGCTTCGTCACCACCAGCGCCAGCGGCAGGCATGGCGGCGACAGCCGCAGCAGCAGAAACACCAAATTTTTCTTCCATCGCCGAAATCAGATCGACGACATCCATTACCGACATTTCCGCAATTGCGTCAAGAATGTCTTCTTTGGAAACAGCCATTGTTAATCTCCTAAAATTCAAATATCTAACGGGTTAAACCAGCCTGACAATCAGGCGGCAGATTCTTTCTGGTCACGTATTGCAGCTACTGTGCGCACAAGCTTGCCGGGCACTTCGTTGATCGTCCTGGTCAGCTTTTCTACCGGCGCCTTCATCACAGACATCAGCATACTGATAGCCTGATCTTTCGTCGGCAGACTTGCGAAACGCGCCAGCTCGGAGCCATCATGGATCTGACCACCCAAGGCGATCATCTTCACCTTCAGAGCTTCGTGCTCCTTGGCGAAATCCTTCAGCAACCGAGCAGCCGAGCCGGGATCTTCCAGAGAAAACGCAAGCATCAAAGGACCAACAAACCCTTCCTGCATGCACTCAAACTCTGTTCCTTCCACAGCACGACGCGCAAGCGTGTTTTTCACCACTCGCAGGTAGACACCAGACTCGCGCGCCTTGGCACGCAACTCAGTGATATCGCCCACGACCAAACCGCGATACTCTGCTGCAATCGCGGAATGGGCTTCAGCAGCCACCGCAGCAACCTCAGCAACAACTTTCTTTTTGCCTTCGAGATTTAAAGCCACGATCAGCTCTCCTCTTGTGGAGGCCACCTGGGCCCACCACGGTTCACAAACATCAGCGCCGAAGCACTGACACCATCGGTGTTCCCGCGGCAGGTTCAACCCGGGTTACACCATCTGCGCAGGCCGGGTACCACCCATTAAGCCAGGTCTCGCCTGACACCTGCGGTCTTCGATGACCGCTACGTCCTTGCAGCGGATCAAAGTTCTACCACCACAAGCTCCGACAGGCGGAGCATGCGGCGTGTCGCAATCAGTCAGATCGCGAGCGTACCTTTGTCGACGGCTACGGATGGCCCCATCGTGGACGCGACCGAAACCTTCTGCACATAAATGCCTTTTGCCGATGCCGGCTTGAGCTTGATCAAATCAGCCAGCAGCGCGTTGAGATTTTCCTCAAGATCAGTCTCGGCAAAATCCACCTTACCGATAGTGCAGTGAATAATGCCCGCCTTATCGGTGCGATAGCGTACCTGCCCCGCCTTGGCATTTTTAACTGCCGTTTCGACGTCGGCGGTAACCGTCCCGACCTTGGGGTTCGGCATCAGACCACGCGGACCAAGGATTTGCCCCAGCTGACCTACTACGCGCATCGCATCCGGTGTCGCGATTACCACGTCGAAATCCATATTGCCTTGCTTAACCTCATCAGCGAGATCATCAAAGCCGACAATATCGGCACCAGCTGCCTTGGCCTTATCTGCATTGTCACCCTGCGCGAATACAGCAACCCTGACTGTTTGCCCGGTACCTTTTGGCAACACGGTCGCACCACGTACAACCTGGTCGGATTTCCGCGGATCAACACCCAGATTGATTGCCACATCGACAGACTCGACAAATTTCGCCGTAGCAGTATCCTTGACCAGCTTGAGCGCCACCGGCGCCTCATACTGCTTCTCAGGATCGATCTTTTCGCGAGCAGCCTTCATTCGTTTGCTGAGCTTAGCCATTTAAACCACCCCCTCGACTTCAAGACCCATGCTTCTCGCGGTACCTGCAATGGTGCGTACCGCGGCATCCATGTCGGCAGCGGTCAGATCAGGCTCCTTGGTTTTAGCGATCTCTTCGAGCTGCTCGCGCGTAACCTTACCCACCTTGTTCATATTGGGTACCGCGCTACCGCTCTTGATACCAGCCGCCTTTTTCAACAGAATCGAAGCGGGCGGCGTCTTGGTAACAAAAGTAAAGCTCTTGTCATTGAAAACAGTGATGACGACGGGAATCGGCAACCCCTTTTCAACCTTCTGCGTCTTGGCGTTGAACGCCTTGCAGAATTCCATGATATTCACACCATGCTGACCCAGAGCCGGGCCAACTGGCGGACTAGGGTTCGCCTCTCCGGCAGGCACCTGCAGCTTGATATAGGCCTCAATCTTCTTTGCCATTCATTACTCCTGTTACGGGTACAAACGCCCAGCACCTGCTATCGATACCAGGCTCCCCGATAGTGAAAAAAAAGCGTCAGGTCTTCTCGACCTGGTGGAATTCCAGCTCAACCGGCGTAGACCGTCCAAAAATCTGTACCGCTGCCAATAACCGGTTTTTGTCGTAGTTGACTTCCTCAATAACTGCATTGAAGTCGTTGAACGGGCCATCGATAACACGCACAACCTCACCAACATCGAACAACACTTTGGGCCGTGGCTTCTCGACACCCTCCTGCACACGATTCAGGATGACATCAACTTCCTTTTCGGTGATAGGGGCAGGCTTATCACTGGTGCCGCCGATAAAGCCAAGCACCTTGGGCACATCCTTGACGAGATGCCAAGTGTCTTCATTCATCTCCATCTGCACAAGCACGTACCCCGGGAAAAATTTGCGCTCGCTGCGGCGCTTCTGGCCGTCACGCATTTCAACGACTTCTTCCGTGGGAACAAGAATATCGCCAAAAGAGTCTTCCATGCCGTAGCGCTTGACACGCTCTTCGAGCGAGCGCTTCACCTGCAGCTCGAAGCCGGAATAGGCATGCACCACATACCAACGCAGGGCCATGTCAGGCTCCCCCAATCACTTGCCTGACTCCCCAACCGAGAAACATATCGACGAGCCAGAGAAAAATACCCACGATGACGACCAGCACCATCACTATCAATGTAGTCTGCAACGCTTCCTGGCGCGTGGGCCAGACCATCTTGCGCACCTCGGTACGCGCGCCGCGCATAAACGAGAGCAGCGCCTGCCCTTTGGCAGTGGTAGCAAACAAACCCACAGCCACACCGAAAAGCACAAGCATCCCTAGCACGCGATAGAGATTGGAACCTTCGGAAAAATAATAAAAACCCGCTATTCCAACAGCCACCAGAGCAAGCGCGGCAGCCATTTTCAGCTTATCCAGCGGGGACGATACGGGTTCTTTGTTATCTTTGGACATAGACTCTTTGCAGACGTCGTTCGTTGTGCTGCCATCAATAAATAATGGCAGGCCAGGAGGGACTCGAACCCCCAACCTGCGGTTTTGGAGACCGCTGCTCTACCAATTGAGCCACTGGCCTATAAAAAGCAAAACAGCGGCAGAACGAATCTGCCGCTGTCGCATAGGGGCGGGAAGGGTATCACTCAATAATCTTGGATACAACACCCGCACCCACGGTACGGCCACCTTCGCGGATTGCGAAGCGCAAACCATCTTCCATCGCAATCGGCGCGATCAGGCTGACGGTGATCTTGACGTTATCACCCGGCATGACCATTTCTGTGCCTTCTTCCAGGTCGACAGAGCCGGTGACGTCGGTGGTACGGAAGTAGAATTGTGGACGATAGCCGTTGAAGAACGGGGTGTGACGACCACCTTCTTCTTTGC